>CEPX01176888.1_pt1 | contig 18514 bp, 20 predicted proteins | sample 361361 | NCBI WGS metagenome assembly CEPX01 (sample SAMEA2619974, study PRJEB7988) | marine metagenome | biome: marine biome (ENVO:00000447); feature: mesopelagic zone (ENVO:00000213) & marine oxygen minimum zone (ENVO:01000065); material: "saline water (ENVO:00002010), including plankton...
CAGAAACAAAAGATACAGATTCATGTTGTTTAGCAACTTGCAATTCCCCACCACCAACATTCGAAGGAATAAACACTTGCTCAGAACTCAATTCCTCAATTATATTAGACTTAAAAGACCCTAAAGAGAATGATGATTTCATAATTGGAGACATAATTGATGTTGAATTAGAAATTGAGAATGACTATGAAGAAGACCAGGACTTTGATGTGGAAGTTCATCTATACAACTTAGACACTGACGATTCAATAGAAAGCGTTGACGCACAAACTAAGATCCTTTCAGAAAGAACTCGCACTCTCAGATTAGACTTACCAATTCCAGCTGATTTGGATGATGTAGATGATAACTATGCTGTCTTTGTTATGGCAGAAGATGAGATTTGCAATCAAGAATTAGTTGATATACAAATAGAAAGAAAATCACACGACATTGAAATCTCTAGTTTCAGGCTGCCAGCACAAGCGCAATGTGGAGAGATAATTGATATACAAGTAAGAGTAGAAAACATCGGCAAATCAGATGAAGATGTGAAAATCTTTCTTAAGAATAAAGCTCTTAGTATAGATGAAGAAACTTCTCAATTCCAATTAGAAGAATCAGGACAAGACGATTCTGAAACAAAGAAGTTTACTTTAGTTCTTCCTAAAGATGTAGAGTCTGGAGATTATTCAATTCAAACCACGGCCCGTTTCAACGGCAACCAAGATTCATTATCTAAAACTCTGTCTGTCTCCTGCGGTTCCAAATCAGCAATTACAGGAGCAGCAGTCGACGAAGGACAAATAACACTTGGCTCCCAATTAGAAGATGCCCAAGCTCAACCCTCTGAGTCCTCACAAGCAAATCAAAAGTCAAACAAACCATTAATCGTTATAATTATCATGACAACCGTAGCAATCCTAGTCCTTCTCGGATTTTTGTATTATTTGATATTTGTAAAGGGTACAAAGTAAAATGGAAACAGAAGAAGAAAAAAGAGAGAGGAAAAGAAATCTCACAGGTTTGTTACTTGGAACTGCCAGCGGATTATGGGGAGGAGTTGGGTTAAATTTCCTTCTTAAATATCATTCAAAAATTGAGAGTTTAAGAGATGCAGTTTATGCACAAGCAGATAAAATAACCCCTGAAATTATTGAACGCGCAAATGAGCAAGCCTCAGAAGTTGGAACACGAGATTATCATTTTGGATTGCTCTGTTTTGCACTCGCCGGTTTTTTCGGCATTAAGTCATATCTACAATCAAGAAGAGATTCTACTTCTTAATTTTCTTCAAAGAATTAAAACCATCCCAAGACTGATTGAACATTCCTTCCATTGCCTGAGCCAAATACTGCGTTGAAAGCCAAACAGCGACGTCATAATTAGGATGTATTGTCTTATCATCAAGAAGCATAAACATCATCTGCTCAGAATCAATAATCGCAAATCGTCCCTGCAACTTACTCCCCGTCGTATCTCTAACATCAGCATGCTTTGAAAGCTCCTTTGCAACCTTCATATTCTCAGAAACAATAGGAGCAGCAACCCTAATATTCACTCCACGCTTCTTAGCCTTCTCAAATGCAGGCATAAGTGTCTCAAGCTTCCTATTCAAGCCATCAGCAGTGGTTATCAATGTAATACTTTTCTCAGAGCCCCTAATGAGCATATCAAGATGATTATACATATTCTGCCTTCCTCTCAAACTTCCAGACAAATCAGAAGGTTCAACAAATTTCACACCAGAAGTATACAAACCAGACAACTCATCAAGCACCTCATCCCCTCTTAATTCTTCCAAACGCTTACTTTTCTCCTGAGCATTGACAACCAAGTTCCTCTTAACGCGCTCAACAACCTCTTCAGGCTTCAAAGCAACGAACTTAATCGGTTTTCCAATCTTCATAACAATAAAACCCTTCTTCTCCAAGCTCTCAAGGATGTCATATGTTCTAGATCTTGGAACATCAGAAATATTACTTAACTCACCAGCAGTAGAAACACCACGAGACAACAAAGCAGTCCAAACCTTAGCCTCATAAAGATTTAGATCAAATATCTTCCTGATTCTACTTAAAAATTCATCTTTTATTATCATGATTATCCATCACACCCTTAGCACTTACAGAGAACTCTACTATTTAAATGTTTTCAAAGTAATACCCCTTAAAAATTACGAAAATAAAACAAAAAGTTTTTTCTCCTTAATTTCAAAATCAATTCCTTTTTTCTCGATTTTATCGTCGACAAAATCAATTTTGCGCGAATTTGTCCTTTCCTGTATAAACGAAAGATGCTTTTCTAACATATCTTTTACATCATTATCAACTTTCACTCTTAATTCAATCAACTGCCCCTTCTTCAGACCAGCCTTCTTTCTCTCGCTTTGAATCTTTCTGACAAATTCCCGAGCAAAACCCTCTGCCTCAAGTTCCTCAGTCATAGTAGTATCAAGTTTAACATTAACTTCCTTACTTTTCTTTATTTTTATGCTCTTAACATTCAATTGTCCCTTAATTATCTCCAAAACTCCATTACTCAACCCCTCCGGGCTTTCAATCTTTGCTTCTCCCAAAGGCCAACGCAACCCAATCTTAGCTTTGTCCCTTTCTCTCAGCCCAGCTTCAATAATCTTCATCATAACCTCAAACTCTCCTTCCAATTTCTTATCAATCTTCCCAGATTGAACAGAAGGCCATGAACTTAAATGAACACTCTCCTCTTTCTCTCCCAATTCCTGCCAAATTCTTTCCGACATGAAAGGAACAATAGGTGCCATCAAAATCAGAAGCCCCTTTCTAATATTTCGAAGCAAATCATAAACTTCTTCCTCTCTTCCCCTAACAAATTGAATATACTTCCTGCTCAAATCCAAAACAAAGTCCTCTAATTTCTGCACAGCCTCTGGAAATTTATAATTATTATAACCTTCTCCCATTTCTTTAATCAATGAGTTATATCTGGACAAAATCCACTTATCCTCAACCTTCTCATTAGGTTTACCTTTATCTAACTGACCAATATAAGTGTTCATATTCTCTACAATAGAAAGAATCTTTCTTATCTCTCTAAACTCTTTCTCATCAAATGAGAAATCCTCTCCTTTTGATATCTTTGCAAAATAATATCTTAGATAATCCCTTCCATGTTCCTTTATAACATCACCAGGAGCAGTTACATTCCCAAGAGATTTTGACATTTTCTTCTTCCCCAAATCCAAAACCATTCCATGAACCAATATACTTTCATAAGGCTTCTTTCCAAACAGAATTTCACTCAAAATAAGCTGAGAATTCCACCACCCCCTAAATTGGTCTTTTCCCTCGATATTCAAGTCGGCAGGCCAATATTTATCAAATTTCCCCTTATTTCTAGGATATCCCAAAGCAGCCCAGCTTGAAACACTTGAATCAAACCAAACATCCAGAACCTCTGGAACCCTTTCATATTTCTTACCATTCTTTTCAATAATAACATCATCAATTCCTGGCTTATGCATATCAATCTTCTTATCCCCAGACAATTTCTTTAGCTCATCTATAGTCCCAACGACAATCTTATCTCCACTCTCTTTATTAACCCAAATTGGCAAAGGAGTTCCCCAATATCTCTGCCTTGACACTGGCCAATCTCCAATCCCTTCAAGCCATGCCTTCATCCTCAGCTTCATAAACTTAGGAACCCAATTAACTTTCTCATTCTCTTTCAAAAGCTTTTTCTGAATCTCTGATATCTTCAAAAACCACTGTGGCTGAGAAATCATTAACAACGGTGTCTTGTCCCTCCAACACAAAGGATAATCGTGATCATAATCCATCTTATGAACTAAGAATCCATCTTTTTCCAAGTCCTCTATAATCTCAGAGTCTACAATCCTAGCTTTCTTTCCAGCATACTTCCCAGCTTCTTTGCTCATCTCCCCATTCGACAAAACAGGACTCGGTGAATCTAAACCATTCTCTCTTCCAACTTCAAAATCTTCTTTTCCATGCCCAGGAGCTGCATGCACAAGCCCAGTTCCTTCCTCTGTTGTAACATACCTCGAAGATAAAACTACTTTATACCCCTTCTTAATTTTCAAATCCAAGTTTTTAGAAAGAGGACTTTCATATTCCCATCCTTTCATCTTCTCTCCAGGATACTCATCTCTCACCCTAAAACCTCTCTCAAATCGCCCCATAAGCTCTTCAACCAATTCCTTAGCAATTACCCATCTCTCTCCATCAGAAGTCTCAATCTCCTGATATACAACATTAGGATTAACCATCACTCCAGTATTCCCAGGCAAAGTCCATGGAGTTGTTGTCCAAATTATCAAGAAAGTATCTTTCTTTCCTTTCAAAGGAAATTTAACAAAAACAGAAGTATCTCTCTGCTTTCCATATTCAATTTCATTATATGCAACAGCAGTCTCACATCTTGGACAAACATGAACAGGATACTTCCCAAGATAAAGCAACTTCTTCTTATCAGCTTCTTTAAATGCACTCCAGATAGCCTCAATATATTCATCATCCAACGTCAAATATGGGGAATCCCACGACATCCAAACTCCAAGATTCTCAAATTCAGAATTCATCAAATCAATGTGTTCTGTTGCATACTCTCTGCATTTTGCAACAAACTTTTTAACACCAAACTTCTCAATATCATCTTTCCCGCGAGAACCAATCTCCTTCTCAACTTGCAATTCAATTGGAACACCATGAGTATCATATCCTGGCCTATCAAAAACATCAAAACCTTGCAATCTTCTAGAACGCATTGCAATATCTTTCAAAACCTTATTCAAAGCAGTTCCCATATGAATATGCCCAGTCGCATAAGGAGGCCCATCCATAAAATAAAACTTCTTTCCCTTAGAATTCTTCTTTACAGATTTCTCATAAATCTTCTTTTTCTTCCAAAACCCTAAGACTTCATCTTCAGTCTGTTTCATTTTCTTACCTTGTTTTCTCAGCTTTTAAACCTTACCTTAAATATTTTTCTTTACAAAATTCTTATCTCCAGATTTTATCAAAGAAATCAAACTCACAACAAGTACAAAACCCATTGTCCAAACCAAAACCTCTTTATCAATCAACCAAAACCAGATTCCCAACAAAATAGAAGCAATCACAAGTACGCGAAACCACACCCTCCCAGCTTTAAGCTCATCCCGAGCCAACCAAGCAATTAAGAATCCAACGGGAATTCCCAGTATTAAAATAATGATTTCAATAAACATATCCTATGAACTCAATAGTACTTTTTATATTTAACATATCAAGAGTTCAGTTCTTTTTTATATTTTCTTTTTATATAGGGACTAGCAAATTCAATTATTTCCTTCTTCTCTCCTTCACTTAAGAACTTAAATCCTTTAATCTCTTTAATACAGTTTTCTGAACCACAGCGACATTCAAATGAACATCCCTGATCAATTAAATCATATTCTGAAGTGTTGTAATTAAAAGATAATTCATCTCCTTTTTTAATATCTTTCAAAGCAATTAGATTTAGGTTTTCGAAATCAATGTAACAATTTGGATTACAACTATGGTTAAGATTATCATCAAAAAACACCGTAGATTCAAGAAATAAATCTTCATCAATTTGAAGTGCTACAATTGGTTTATGTGTCTATCTTTTTGGAATTAATTCTCCCTTAAACTTAAAGATAACTTCTCCTCTTTTGATATCCCCACTAGAAATAATTGAATTACCTTTATCCTTTGTTTCGATAATCTTAATAGAGTCTGGAATCTGCATACTTTTTAAAAAATAGCTCACTATATAAACTTCTCTAATCAGTCAAAAAAGAAATTCTCTCCAATCTCATCACTAAAAGAAGCAATATCTGTCAAGTTCACAATCCCAACCAGCTTCCCGCTCTTAACAACAGGTAGCTTCTTAATCTTCTTCTTTTGCATAATCTTCAAAGCATTTCCTAAATCTTCATTCGGCGCTACCGTGAAAACTCTGCGAGTCATAGCCCGAGATATTCTTCCTCTTCTGCCAAAGTTCTTCAATAAATCCCTCTCAGTAACAATCCCTTTCAATTTATTATCCTCAACAAACAACAAACTTGTCAATCCTCTAGAACTCATTACCCGCGCTGCTTCACTCAAACTCAAATCCTTCTTTATAATATGCGGATGTCTCATCGCCTCACTAACTTTCATACATAAAACATCCAATAAAGATATATAAAACTTACTACAATTTATCAATCTCTTCAGCCAAGTCAAAATCCTCAGAACTCAAACCCTCTTCATCATGAGTCCTCAAGCTCAATCTTACTTTCTCCCTAGAAACCAAGAAGTCAGGATGATGGTTCTTTTCCTCGGCAATCTCCCCAACTTTATTAACAAATTCAAGAGATGCCCTAAAACTTCCAAAACCAAAGTCCTTCACAATCATATTCCCTTCCAAAGCCCAATCTCTCAACTTCGTCATGCGCTCATTAATCATATTTAAAGACATCATAAATATACAACAAACAACTCATTAATAAGAATTTCTATGTTTACTCAACACCTTCTTTCAACTTCTCCAAAGCTTCCCTGTCTTCTTGAAGCTTCTTCTCAGCAGAAGTTATCTTATCTTGATTTGTAATCTTACTAATCTCTTCTTTTGCTTCCCTAATCTTCCTTTCAGCCTTATCAATCTCTTTTTCCATTTTTCCAACATCTGGAACAGGCTTCACAGTTTTATAAGAGAATGCAGGATCTTTCAATTTTGACATTCCAAATTTCACAAACACTAACAAAACAACAATCCCAATAACAACTCCTCCGATAATAAGATACATCTTCCCAGAGATAGATGAAAAGTCAAACCCTTCATCAGAAATAACTCCACCAGTAACACCAGCTGTTCCTTCCTCTACTTCATCTTCAACCTCCACCTCAGGCTCTTCCTCTACTTCATCTTCAACCTCTTCTTCCTCAGCAGCCGTTTCCTCAACCTCTTCTTCTTCCTCCTCAGCTTCCAATCCACTATAATCTCTCAAACTATCTCCTGGCTTAGCTTGAATATAAATCGGAAACCCAGCATCATAACCCTCAAATTTTACAAGCAAGATTTTCTCACCATTTTCGGTCACTTTCACAATGATATCTAAAAAGTCTTGGCTCCCTGTATAAGTAATACTAATCATTCCTTCGCTATCAGCTACCTCATGAAAACTCTCCAAGGTAACTAACTTCCCACCTTCTTTAATAAAGATACTAGCTTTGTGATCCGGCAATGTCTTGACATTTATCTCAGTATCCATCGCACTAACAAACGGAATTATAAATACCCCCAACAAGAGCACCATAAAAAATATTTTCTTATTCATTTTCCTCTTTTTATCTCTGTAACTAATCTTTTTCCATTTATAAATATTTTTATTCTCTAGAAAATGCAAATTAGAGGTGCATAGGCCCTTCTCCTTGTCCGCGTTCAAAGGCAATAGCCTCTCCAGTAGTATAATTAGCCATCATTTCAATCATATCTTCCTTCCTATCTCCATACTTAGGAAGTACACAAACTTCATCACCCACAGCTAAGTGGGTTTCTGGAATAGCCCCAATACCATCAAGTGAAAAAAAGTATCTCTCAAAATTCAATGGATTATTTATGGTTGGATTCACTCTGAAATTTATTACCCCGTCTGAATGAGGGTTTACAGTATTCAATACTCTTACTGCATCCACAACCCCTCTAACAAGAGCTCCTTCTTCCCCTTTACCTTTCTCAAATTCTTCTATTGTTCTCTTCCCTTTCATCCTTACTCAACTTGCTCCACACTTATAAATATTTCTCAACTTTTGTTATCTCAGAAAGTAACAACGCCCAGAACAGGATTCGAACCTGTGAATCCCGAAGGAAACTGGATTAGCAATCCAGCGCGTTAACCACTCCGCCATCTGGGCATGTCCACACAAATATAGAATAAATATCAACAATTTAAAGCTTTGTGTTCTACACATAAATTTTATATATCTCTTTTAGATTATAATATTATGAACCGAAAAGAATGGTCTTCTTGGAAAGAAAAGAAATATATCGCTGTTGTATTATTCATTTTAGCGTATATACTAACAATTCCTTGGAGAGATTACAGTTTTCTTGATGGTTTAGTAGACATAACGCAAGGTGTTCCTATTTTGGCTCATTTAATAATTATTATTCTTGGTTCTATTGTTTTACTAATACTCCTAAAGATACTAGAGATTCTTGTAGAGAAAACAATTCTACGCTCACGCTGATAAAACAGGCATCATAAAAATAGCGGGAGGTGGATTTGAACCACCGACCTCGAGGTTATGGGCCTCGCGAGCACTCCAGACTGCTCCATCCCGCTATAAAACATTAATTCGCAGAACCCTTATAAACCTAACTATTTTATATATATAATGGGAGAATTAATCATAGGAATTGACGATGCAGGACGTGGACCAATCATCGGCCCAATGATTCTTGCAGGAGTCATCTTGGAAAAAAAACAAGAATCTTTCCTAAAAAAACAAAACATCACAGACTCAAAACTTCTTTTTCATAACACAAGAATCAAACTTGCAAAAATAATAAAAGCAAAAACCATCTCTCAAAAAATAGTAAAAACTTCTCCTGAAGAAATTGACTCCTCATTAAGCAAAAAAGTAAATCTAAACACTTTAGAAGCAATCAAAACCGCAGAGATAATAAATGCCCTTAATACAAAAAAACAAAAGATCAAAGTAATTGTAGATTGCCCATCAGTAAACACAACAGCCTGGCAAAACAAATTATTAGAATTCATCAAACATCCTGATAACTTAAAAATCTCTTGCGAACACAAAGCAGATTTCAATCACACTTCAGTTGCAGCCGCTTCCATACTAGCAAAAGTTACAAGAGAAGAAGAGATTTCTGCTTTGAAAAAGAAATTTGGAGAATTAGGTTCTGGCTATCCCTCTGATCCAACAACAAAACAATTCTTAGAAAAACAAGGAAGAAAACTCAAAGATTCTGGAATATTCAGAAAATCCTGGGCAACATGGAAGAATCTTTTCCCAGAACCAAAGAAAGGTCAGTCTTCTCTAGAAGGCTTCTAATCACTCAACCTTCAAGCTCAGAATCTTACTTACTCCTTCCTGCATTGAAACCCCATACAAAACATTCGAATTAGTAATAATTGCATCATTGTGCGTAATAACAATATACTGCCCGGATTTCATATACTGGCTCAACAATCCAGCCAACCTTTCCGAGTTTCGCTTATCAAGGGCAGCATCAATCTCGTCAAAGATATAAAAGTGATAAGGCTTGTGCTCCTGAACTGCAAACAACAAAGCCAAAGCAACCATTGTCTGCTCTCCTCCACTCAATGAGGAAACATCAAAATATTTCCCCCTTGCAAGCTTAACAATAATATTAATCCCTCCAGAGAAAATATCTTCCTTGTTCTGCAACTCAAGATAAGCAGTCCCTTTAGTAGAAAGCTTAGAAAAGTTCTGAGAAAATAATTCATTAATTGCCTTAAACGTCTTCATAAATGTCCAGGACTTTTTCTTGTCAATCTCTGCAATAATCTTCAGAACCTCCTCCTTTTCTTTCTCCAAAGTCTCAACTTTCTCATAAACTCTATCATACTCTTCTTTAACAGAATCATAAACTTCCAAAGCCCTCATATTTATGCTCCCTATGTTCTGCAAAGCATTCTGAGATTTCTCTAACTTTTCTTCTAAAACCTGTAACGAGCCAGATAACAATTCAACACCACCATATTCCTTAAGCTCAATCTGCAAACTCTCTGCTTCAGCATCAAGCTTTGCCTTACCTATCTTCAAATAATTAATCTGCTCTTCAACTCCACGAATTTCATTCCTAATCTCAGACAACTCAAGATTCTTTTCCTGAGTGCTTTTCTGTAAAGAATCTCTCTCACTAAACAATTTCTTAAATCTGGCATTCAATTTCTCCTCTTGTCCTTCTTTCTCTCCCAACAATTCTTCTTTCTCACCAAGATCTCCACCAAGAAAAGAAATCTGTTCCTCAATCCCTCCCAAATCCTCACTACTTCTCTTAATAATATTACTAACACTCTCAAGTTCTCTTTGCTTATACAAAACAGTCGTGTCCAAATCTTCCTCAGTCCTAGAAGAGATCTCCTCAATCTCCATCATCTTTCTTTCATATCTCTCTTCAATCTTACCAATATTCTCGCTCTTATTCTCCAAATCTCCCAATCGCGCTTCAAGAATTTTAACTTCTTCCCTCAACTTTTTTTCATTATCTAAAATCCCGCGCAGTTGCATCTTCTTGTCCTTTATAGAAGAATGCCTTTCAATCTCAATCTCTCCATTTCTTATTTTCTCTCCAATCCCATCAATCTCTCCTTTAACAATCAATTTCCTCTCTCTAACTCCTTCTAACTCTTTTCTAGAACCAGAGATTTTCTCATTAGCTCCGTCAATCTTTCCCCTAGCTTCACTAAAAACTTGCTCTCTGTGCTTCTCAGTCATCTCTCTATGACAAAGAGGACAAATATCAATATTCTCAACTTCTTTTTTAATCCTCTCTCCTTCTTTAATTTCAGCCTCACAAACAACAATAATCTTCTCATTATTCATTTCTTTCTCTCCCAAACCATCCAATTCTCCACGCCCAGTTGAGATTTGTTCCCTCCAATCCAAAACAGATTTCTCACATTCCTCTCCATTCTTATACTCCAATCCAGACTCCAGAGCCTCAACTTGCTTGACAATCTCTCTCCCACTAATCTCCAAACTCTTAAGATGAGCTTCCTTATCACTAACTCTTTCCCTCAAAGCTCCAACTTCTGTCTTAACACTCAAAAGCCTCTTTCTCTCTGACTCGATTTCCCCAAGCTCCTGTTTCTTCTTTCCAAGCTCCTCTGATTTTTTAGCCATCTTAGGAGATTTCTTTTTCAACTCTGCAATCTCAGATTCCATCTCTGGAATCCCGCTCTCCAGTTCCTCAATCCTGTGCTCAACTTCTTCCTTCCGAGTCTCATAATTCTCTTTCCTAACACGCAAACCTTCAATCTCAGCTTTCAAATTAGCAATCTCATTATTCAAAGTCTCCTGCTCCAAACCTGTAGCTTGCTGAATATGCTTATTTATCTCGGATATCTTTTCCCCAGCTTCCTCCAACTCCACCTGCAATAAATCATTCTTCTCCTTCACTTTATTTTTTTCATCCATCTTTCCATCAATCCCTTTAATAATCTCAGCAACTTCTTTCTCTTTCCCAGAAATCTTCCTATTCAAAATAGTTGCCTTGCTCCTCTTAACAGCAATCTCCAAATTCTTATACCTCTCAGCCTGAGCCTTCTCCTTTTCCAAATTATTCAGATAAGCTGTTCTTTCTCTTAAGATAGTAGAAATTTCCTTCAAACGAATATCTGTCTTCTCCAGTTCTTTCAAAGATTTATCTTTTCTAGCCTCATAAACAGAAATTCCTGCCACTTCCTCAATAATCTTTCTCCTTTCCTCAGGATGAACTTTCACCAAGCTCCCAATTTCTCCCTGCAGGATAATATTAAACCCGTGAGGGTCTATCCCAGCCTGCGCCAGCATCTCAATAATCTCCGCCCTCGTCTTTGTCTCATCATTTATCTTGTAAATACTTTGCCCATTTCTCCTAACAATTCTCTTTAAATGAATCTCCGGAACATCCATATTAAATGCCCTATCATTATTATCAAAAATCAAGTCAACGTATGCCTCCTTTGCCGGCTTTACCAACTTTGAGCCCATAAAAATCAAGTTCCCTGCCTTAGCAGCTCTCATACTCTTTATACTCAACCTTCCAAGAACGAAGCACAAACCATCAGAAATATTACTCTTCCCGCTTCCATTAGGCCCCAAGATAACATTTATCCCTTGGTCAAAAGCTATCTCCGTCTTCTTGGGAAAACTCTTGAACCCATGTAACACCATGCTTTTTATGTGTGCCATACCTTTTCATACAGAACAAGGTATATAAAAATTATTCTACTATCGCTTAGCCTTAAAATGATTAATCAAAAGAACAAGATCCCCTAATTCCTCATCAGTAACATCACGACCAATTTGAGTAATTACTCCTCTAAAAGAAGAAATAACCGGTCTTTGACTGGAATCTCCTTCCAGTTCATAATCCTCCATTTTTTCAGTATCAACCATCTCTCTAGCCAAACTTTCTAATGATCCATAAGTTCCACCAGGTATCCTACATATCCTAGAATCCACTCGAAGTTTTTCATATCCATATCCCCAAGGTCCAAGAGAAGAACCTTTCCCTATTCTAACTCTTCTTATAGAATATCTATCTGGTTTATTATCATCTTGCCCTTGTGCTTCATCATATATCTGTACTTCATCATCCATCTTATTCTCCTTATCACCTCATGATTATAAAAAAACTACTTAAAAATAAAAAATAAAAAATTAAGTTAAGTAGTTAGTAGTAACTTTCGCCGAATTCTTCAGACTTTTCAGGCTTTCTTGTTAAAAGCACGATTAATACAACCAAAAGTACAATGAAGATTATAGCAAGAATAACTGTCAATAGAACAGTTGTATTTCCTGCAGTGCCAAAGGCACTACCTTCAACTTTCGCTGTAAAACTTTCTCTTTTCACAAGTTGTCCATCAGAGTGTACGTTAACTGCGAAGTTGTAGCTATCTGCTTTATCAGCACTTGCTCCAACAACTACAGTTCTGCTTGTTCCAGCTGGGATAGCAACGATTGGTTCATCAACATTTACTGTTAAACCAGAACTTGTTTCCAAGACCAATTCATATACTTGTACTCTGCTTCCTGCGTTAACAATTGTAACGCTATATTCTCCAACTTCGCCAGGAGCAATTACCTTGCTCATAACGGGAGAAACAACAATGCTGTCTTGTCCAGCTCCAACAACTACAACTCTTCTTGTAACAGATACAATAGAGTCTTCGTTGAATGCTTCAACTTCAACATCGTAAACACCAGCAGGTGTACCAGCGGGTATTCTCAAGAACAATCTCCTTTCAGCGGAGTCGAACTTGTCTGGATCCTCTTGATCTCTTGCTGACAAATCTCCAAAATAAGCTTTGTCCTCAAGTCCAAGTGCAGGAATTCTTGCCCTTACAAAAGTGTCATCAGATTCATGTCTTCCTCTATTCTTTGTAACAACGTCCAAAGTCAAAACATCTCCTGTTTTAACCTCTGAACTCATGTCTACATCAAGAATTTCAAGAAGGTATGATTCTCTTTGCACACTCAGATCAATTATTTTTGTATCTGCTGTGTCTGTTCTGCTTTCAACAACGACTTCAAGCTTTCTTGTTTCGTCAAGCTCGTCATCAAGGTCGATAGGCATTTCAAGAGAGATAACTCTTGTGTAGGACTTACCAGCTATTACATCAAATCTCTCTGATTTAACAACTTCGTCCCTTTCACCAGAAACCCAAGCTTCCACTCTGACATCTTCAACTTCACCTTCAGTACTACCACCAATGCTATCATCTGCTTTGAATACAATCAATACTGGAACTCTTTCTCCAGCAAAGTTTGATAATTCAATATCTGATATTACTGCGCCTTCTGAGACAACAGGAACACCATTGATTTCAACATCAGTAATGGTACCAAATGCGCTTACACTAGCAATAGAAAAGAGAACCAGTGCAACAATTGCTACAAGACTAACCCATAGCTTTGATGTCATTTGTGTTTCCATAGTAATTTAGTTAATATTCCAACTCTTATCCCGTTTATAAACTTTACGGTAACAACACTTTAAGAACTATTTTAAAGTAACAAACAGAAAGGTTTATTAAGTATACCAAAGTATACTTTTTCATGACAGAGAGAAAAATAACGACGGTAAAGATACAAAAAACAACTAAAGAGAGGTTAGAACACCTAAGAAACTATAAGAGAGAGACTTATGATGAAATAATTCAAAAAATGCTTGAAATCCTTAACATCTGCAAGGCAAATCCCGAGCGAGCGAGATACAAATTAAGACTAATAGACCGTCAAAAGCGCAAACCACAACCTAAAACTTCTCAAGAGAAGTAAGTAGAGTTAAACAATAATTATTTAAGAAGATTTCCATACACTCTCTAAAAAATAAAACTTATAAATCTTTACTCTTCATCAGTCTCTTCATCAGTCAATCCAAGAGAAGAATCTCCAGCAGGTTGAAGTTCTGGAAACAGATCTCTCTCCAGTCTCCTTCTTTTAACCAACTTCCATGCCCTTCTATCACCATGGAATAATTCAGTAAGATTCTTATATCCCTTATTTGCAACATGAATTATAACATCTTCATCATCAACATAATCATCAGGATTAATATCAAAATTCTGCAAAAGTCTATGAACAGCGTAAGCCTTACTTTTCATATGAACTTTAACCTCTGAATCTAATCCCTCAGCAATATCCATTGCATCATACTCACTATAATTTGTTCGAAACTCCCTTCTTTTTCTCCCCATTTCATCATCAACTTCTACCAATGCTCCAAGAGTCCTTCCTTCATGACTATACAATCTAATCAGATTCACAAATTACACTCAACAAAATCAGTTTTTAAAACTTTCTACAAAACAGTTTCCAGCTCTTCTTCAATTGGCCCCAAATTCTCAAGCAAATAACTATGCAATTTCTTAATCACAATCTCCTGCATTTCCTCTTTCAATCTCCCATGACACTTATTCAAATCTTTTTCAGGGTAAGCAACAATTCCTTTCCCATATTCACAAGTCATTTCCAAACCTTCTAACTCATCAATTCCCAATTCTCCCTTCTTTGCCTGAATCAGTCGAACATTTATCTCACACCCCTCCCCACCAAATCCATTTACCTTATAATACCAAGATGCTTCTGGCTCCTCATTAATATATTCTGCCCGAGAACATCTCTCCATGTTTTTCTCAAAACACTCAAAATCATGACACAAACTATTGTTAAAATAAAAAAAGTAAACTCCTACACTAAGCCCACCTAAAAGAATAATTCCTATAACAAGAGATACCAATATCCAATCCCTCTTCCTTTTCATATTCATATTAACTCTAAAGAATATTTAAACCTTAAGCATTCCACGGCCTGTCTTCAAACGCGACAACTGCATAACGGTGAGCAAATCTCCAATTAGCCAAACTCCCAGGCAAATCTCTAACACCTTTCCCTACTTGCCGCCTTAATTCTCTAATAAACGCATCTCTATCTTCCCTTGTTAAATCTTTCTCAGAAAGAGCAGCCAAAATGCTGCAATTATCTGGGCTTTCCAAATAAGTCTGAACAAACCAAACATTCTCCCTCATCGAATCACAATCTCCAACATCATACCCTAATTTCTTCAACTGTTCAGCATGATTTAAATACATTGCAGAGGCTGTCATAACTCTAAACGCTCTATCTGGAGATTCAAGTCCTGAAGGAAAAATCTCTGCAATAAAGTCTTCTAACTGATCAATTCTTTGAGTCAAAGTTACATAAGCATATCTCTCAAAATCAGGCATTTTCCCTTTTCGCATACCAAGCTCATGCATTAAGAACTGAAAACTTACAGCATTCTCAGGTAAAGGAATTCTGTTCCTATTGCATAGTTCCCTATAACTTGGCAATGTCATGAGTGATACTCAAAAAACTAACTTAAAAACCTTTCTAAGAATTACAAACTAATCAAATTAACTTTTGCGCCTGAAACACTTGAGAAATTAGTAGCAGCCAAATGCTTCACATCATTCTCATCACAAGATCTTATAACAGTAGTAGTTGCATTTCCATCAACAATCACTGCAAAAACCTTCCTTCCAGAATTTCTCAAAGATCTTGCAATTTCTCTTACTCCAATTTTTCTTATAACATCAAATTTTCCATCAACAAGTAACGCACATTTCTCTCCTTTAATCTTTAAGTAAGCTTTCCTTGATTCAGCTTTAACATCACCTTCAAACTCAACTTCTTCTTTCTTTTCAACAAATCGATTATTACCATTACCATTAAATTTTAAAAAATCAGAAGTAGGGATTTTCTTTCTCAAAGCCATTAAAATTTCCTTTCCAGTCAATTCTTCAACTTCTTTTCCATCAGGTGCAACTGCAACATACATAACTTTTGCATTGTCAATAACATTCTTTGCAATAAGTTTTCCACCTCTATCTCCATCAACAAACAAAGTTATTTCTTTCTTTTCTCCAAGTCTAGCAATCTCTGCAGGTAGCTTTGTTCCATCCATTCCAATGACATTCTTAACTCTATTCTTCAATAAGTTAACAACATCTGCTCTTCCTTCAACAACAATTAACTCATCTCCACTTATGTCTCCTGCAGGCAATTTTTCCTCTCCGTATTCTTCTATTTTAGCAGCTCTTGACTCTTCTTTCAAAGCTTTGCTCATTTCTCCAAAACTGTCTCCACCATCAATGTTTCCTAAAAGCTCTTTAGCTCTACCGACAATGAAATCTCTCTTGTTTTCCCTAACATCTTCAATTTTTACTACTTTAATCTCTGCTTCTGTTGGTCCAATTCTATCAATAGTCTCTAATGCAGCTGCAATCAAAGTCGTCTCACTCTTATCTAAAGCAGACGGAACTTTAATTTCTCCAACTGATTTACCATCAACAGTTTCTAAATCAACTTCAATTCTTCCGATTTTTCCTTCTTTTTGCAATTCTCTCATCTCTAAGTCTGATCCAAGCAAACCTTCTGTTTGCCCAAACACAGCTCCGATTACGTCAGGCCTTTCTAGCGGCCCTTCGGCTTTGAAACTTGCATGTACCATATACTTAATTGATACTGGACTTACTTTTGCCATTTTATTTTTTCCTGAACAAATCTAGTTTGTTCTCATTTATTTTAGAAAGAAATCGTACAATTCTTTTCCTAACGCCCAATAATAAACGGGCCTAACGTGAATATGATGTGTAATAATCTTTATTACCAATTCCTTTCTATACATAATCATAAAATTGAGCCTATTTAAGCTTTTTGCTTACATTTCTTATAAAATCTCACAAAATCTCTTTAAATATATGCTATATAAACCTTCTGTAACTTCTATAAAATGATAATAGGAACTCTCGACGAGAAAAAATCCCTTTCCCCAAAAACACAAAAATCCAAAAAAACCACGACGACAACAAAACATTTATATACGATAAAACCCCCTGCTTTTCAGGATAAAAACTTAAAAGAGGTGTAAAAATGTCCGAAGAAGTTCAAGAACTTCAACAAGACGATAAAACAATAAATCAAGAAGAGGTCGAAGAGCTCTTGTCCGATTTGACTTCCACAATGGAAGATTAATTCTTTGCCCTATCCAGGGCTTTTTATTTTTTTTATTTAACTGATTAAATCTAAATCCAGATTATCTTTCTTAATCTCTTTCTCTTCCACAACTTTCTTATCAAATCCCCTTTTCAAATTAAAATACTCTCTAACTTTCCCTAATCGATTATACAATTCCAACAATGACTCCTGAACTTTCTTCTTATCCTCAAAACTAAGATCCAATTTCAAAAGCTTCTCATAAGTATCCATCGCATGTTTTCTCTGGCCCTTTGTCAAATAAACTACTGCTTGTGTCTTATAAAACTCCTTTTCATTTTCTTTAATCTGATTCTTTTCAGAAGAATCAGCAAGTGCATAGGCTTTATCAAAAGAAAAATCTGCCTCAGCAAAATTTCCTGCCTTAATGAACAACTCTCCACTCCTAACAAAATCGGTAATCTTCCCTTGAAATGAGGTGCTAATCTCAGCAGAAATCCGAAGCAACTTCCCTGCATCAAGATACATTTTTCTAACTTCATAAATCCCAGCCAGCTTCACAATAACAAACTTTCTTGTATTAATTTCAAAATTCTTCTTCATACAACTCTGAAGATAATCCATCTTAACGTAATCCCCCATCTCACTCATCCGCGCTTCAATCTCTTTTTTACTCGTTTCTCTAACTTGCATGCCAATCAATACATGAATCGATTTATAACTATTATTGTGATAATTAGAAAGATTGATTATTTCGAATAACTACTTCTTCTCAACTAAATCAGTACACATACCAGCAGCAACTGTAGCTCCAGCGTCTCTGATAGCAAAACCGCTCATATGAGGATTCTCGCTCTGTTTCTCAAGAACAAGATTTCCAATAGGTTTAAGCTTAACAATAGCCACGTCTCCATTCTTCAAAAAGTCTGGATTCTCAGCTTTCTTTCCATCAGGACTAGTTTTCTCAACTAATTCTATAAACTGACAAGGCACTTGTGCTGTGTGAACGTGGAATACAGGTGTGTAACCCTTTGCAATAACAGTAGGGTGTGCAATAACTGCAATTTGAGCAGTAAACTCTTCAACAATTGGTGCAGGACTTGCAGCATCGCAAATCACATCACCACGAGCAACATCTTTCTTTCCAATTCCTCTCAAGTTAACTCCAACATTATCTCCAGCTTCTGCTTGAGGCAATGCTTCATGATGCATCTCCACAGTCTTAACTTCAGCATCAATTCCTTTTCCAGTTCTTCCAGGCAAAATCTTAATCTTCTGTCCTGGTTTCATTATCCCTGTCTCAATTTTAC
>CEPX01139703.1_pt1 | contig 18504 bp, 16 predicted proteins | sample 361361 | NCBI WGS metagenome assembly CEPX01 (sample SAMEA2619974, study PRJEB7988) | marine metagenome | biome: marine biome (ENVO:00000447); feature: mesopelagic zone (ENVO:00000213) & marine oxygen minimum zone (ENVO:01000065); material: "saline water (ENVO:00002010), including plankton...
CTTCTAAGGTGAAGGTCAGAGGTTCGAATCCTCTCCGGGGTACCATATTGGAATGACCTGTTCCAAAACACTTGAATTGACAGTCTGCAAGCCAACTTTCAGCGGTTCTATTGAACCGATCTTACCTACGACCTTCTCATTGCACTTCTTGAAAGTATCAAACGGCTTTGCTAAGCGGAAAGTAAGCACTTTTTGTTGTAGTTCTATCGACTGACCGATTCTTCTAAGGATTGCCACACGAGCATCACGATCACCGTAGGCGAAAGCCGACCTGAGATCCTTGGCGAAGTTCACTGCTTCCACAGTGTCCGTTGTACGCTGGGTCACTGTTGCATGGAAGTCATTGATCATCGTCTTCCAACGATCTCTTTCAGCTTCTAGCTCTTTGAGCATAGATTTGAAAAGATCCTCAGATACCTCCGTAGATGGATCAAGCTGACGCTTCATTAGTCGATTCACTTTTTCATTAGCATCTTTATAGTTCTTTTGAATACGCTTGAGGTCTCTTGCTTCCATTTTGGCTGAATCATTCTGACTGAGCTGTAACTCATCGAGCATCCATTCTACGAATGCCTGTGGAATTTCAATGCTATCGAGAATGGCATAGACCTGATCCAAAATATCTGAATCGCTCACTGAACCTTTCTCGGTACAACAGGTAGCCTTCTTACCACTCTTGGAACAGCGAAAGTAATAATAGACACGTACTTCGCCCGTTGTACGTAGCATCTTCCGCTTTACATCCATAATCACTGCAGAGCCACAGCAACCACACTGAATAAGTCCTGAGTAGATATTTTGATTCTTACTCAGTCGAGGTTTTCCTCGTGGCCCCAATATCTCTTGCGCTCGATCAAACTCTTCCATTGTCACCATAGGCTCATGTTTCCCTTGCCAAATCTCTCCATCCCACTGAAATTGTCCACAATAGAACACGTTGGAAAACATTGTGTACATAGCAGAGAGACTGAATACACGGGCATTGCGACCATGAGAACCAAGCCTTGTAAGACCCCATTCATCCGTAGCAATGTGATGGATCTGCTTGACCGTCTTAGTACCTGTCAGGAGCAAATCCCAGCAACGACGTACAGTATCAAAACGATCAGGATCAACAAGCACATACTTCTCGCCCTTCTGACCGTAGCTGTTGAGATAGCCAATTGGAACTAAGCCAGGAAACCACCCCATCTTGGCCTTCTCTCGCATCCCACGCTTTGCATCTTTCCCAAGATCACGGCTAGATTGAATGGCCATTCCAAGTTCCACCATCATCTGTAGAACATTATCAGAAGGAAGGTACGTTCGTTCTGAGGTAACGATTTTCTTGAGAATGTCTTGTTGTAACAACCACTGAATCTTACCCCCATCTATGGGATTTCGTGCTAATCGGTTTAATTTCCAACAGTAGATGACCTCTATATTTCCCGCTTGAATGTCAGTAATCATGCGATCAAATTCTGAACGCTTTCCAGGGTCTTTTGCAGAACGTGATTCTTCGTAGGTATCAACCAGCTCATCATCACTACGACTGATTGCTTCTCCATTGTGTCGACGCTGACTTTCAAGGGAAAGCACTTGTTTATCTTCCGTATCCGTTGATTTGCGGTTGTAGATGGCTGCTTTCATGGTTGAAGGACAAAGAAACCAAATGGAGCGCTCGAGTCCCCAACATCAGCTACAAGGCTTTTGTCGGCGAGCGCTCCAGTTGAGCGACAACAAACACACCTTGTAGGCGATGATGTGGGGACTACAGTCATTATAACACAGAATTGGGCAAACTGCTGTCACTATCTGTCACTGCATCTTTTTTGGCTTGTTCTTGGGAAGAATCCAGTGACGATACTTTTGTATCCGTTTTTGATATAAGAGCATCATTGTCACTGTTTTCCTGGCTTTCTGTAGTGCTATCTTCCTCCATGACAGTAAGTGACGGATGGTTAGCAATTCTTTTGAGAGTGATAACACTACCGACATTCTTATGCTGACTCGTAACCTGTATGCCAACCTCCAATAGGTTTGATTGTACTTCCCGAATGCGCTTACCAAGCGTGTTGGCACGTTTTGGCCATGCGCGATTCTTCACATCTATCTTCTCTTCTTCGGAGGCGATTTTTGTAAGCACTTCTAGAAGCTCGGTTGTTGTGCCTTCCCAATATCCTTCTTCTCGATCCATCAATCCAACAATAACAGTGGCAATATCATTTTCGTTAATAGCTTCTCGATTCTGCATACCAAGGTTTCTCTCATATGCTTCAATGAATTCTGTTGAGCTAGATCCCAGTGCTTCAGCAATAGCACAGCCCCACTGCTCAAAGTCTGCCATGCGATTCCTCCCCGATGCCTTGATGGTGCTGTACTTGCCGATTGCATCGGAGAGTACCGAGAATATGCCGTTAAGAATGCGTGGAAGCGCCTCGTCAAACTCTTCCCAGAGCTGCTTCTCTGTCTTGCGTTTATCTTTTGGGATACGTTCAAGCTCAATGAGCAAACAACGCTCTAAGAGATCAGGTTCCCTTGCACACACATTGATACCATTCAGTGCTACACATCGTTGGTATTCCCTGACAAAATCATCGTCATCACTGTAGAGCTTTCGTTTCGTGTCACCGTCACCTGTAGAAGCTCGACAAAGCCGATCAGAGATTTTGCGTGAGAATCTGCTTACGTTGTCGTAGGGTGCGAAATAATTGTGGTCGAGCTGCTGTGGTAGATCATCAGGATTCTCCGAAAGCCCTAAGAGAAGAGGTTTCGCTGGATCAATAATGCGTCGAACAAGTTTTAGGAGTGAGGACTTCGCAGACCCCTTTTCTCCAGAGACAACCAAGATGACGTGTGGAAAGTCTGGTATAAAGCAGGAGATAACATAGACCAGAAATAGAAGCTCTTGGTCTTTGTTGCCTTCTTTGAGGTTTACGAACTGCAATAGGTCGGAGACAGCACCTTTTGAGGCTGGAGCAACCTGTGGTCGTTGATGGCGGTAATGACGAAATAGCGGTTCTTTAAGGCTCATGACACTGTAGCCCTTTTCGTCCGTGACGACTGCTTGCCCGCTCTTATTGCAGAGGTTATACACAATTGCACTTCCCTGCCATGCGATACGGTTATAGAGATAGTGTTCAGCACCTTCATAGAGAGCCTTGCACGTTAGTAGACCCGTGACACTTTTTAAGGTCGTGTCTCCTATGGCCTTGCCTGTATGTTCGTAGAACAATTGTCGCAGCCAGTTTTGAAAATCGCTACTCCCGATCCTACGTACGATCCACTGTTTCGGCGTTTTGAAATATACATACGGCTCTCCGAGCTGGTCATGGAACAATATGCAGTTCTTCTCTGTACACAATGCAAGGAGAGTATCTGCCTGTGTACCACCCTCCATCTCTTGCTTATCATCCTGATCTGCTTCGACTGTTTTCTTGATACTTTCATAGATGCTACGCAGCTCCTTCTCATCCAAAGGCTCATCATTCGCTGCATTCCATTCTTTCAGCGCTCCCCATGCAGGCTCACCCCACATCTCCTTTGGCAACCCTCGAAACATCCTACCGAGGATGGATGCAGCAGTTGCATTACGTTTTCCCTTCTGCGTGCCTGTTGCTCCCGTCTTCCATAACTTGTCTGACTTCTGAATTTCTCCATCTTTAGCAATGGTAGTCGATGGCTCCTTAAATTTAGCGATGGTGTCTAATGTGTGTGGTTTCATGGTAAGTCGTGGTAAAGGAATTGAATTGGATATGAGTTCTTCGGGTCTTTCAAGTGTGCATACGGAGGCAATCGCAAAACACGGGTTACATCCTTCGCTCCCAAATCACCCCCAAAGTGCAGAATGAGGTTGTTTTGGTACGCCTCCCACTCTGCCAACTTGAAAGATCTGCAATCTTCATCAATGAGCCAAAGGCAATGTAAACCATGCGGAGTATCAATGATGACATGAGGGATGAATGTGCCTTCCAATAGGAGCAGTCTATGCAGCATCTTTACCTTTTGTGCATTTATAACATCTGGAGACACATCATCGCCTTGCTTGGCGCAATCCCAATCAAGAAACAGGGAACGGATTAGTTTCAGGTTGTCTTTACGACGATATTTTTCAAAGCTGTTTGCGGAGAAATACACACCGCATCCTTCTTTCTGCTTCTTCTTGGCAAGTTCATCACTGAATTTGAATGTGCAAAGAGCCTTGCTCTTGTCTTTCTTTTCCGAGTCATCGAAGAACTGAATAGCGGTACCGCCTTCGGGGAGCTTTGAGAGGAATTCTTCAGGTGAGAGTTGTGGTGTTGTCGTGCGGAACACTTCAAGTACCTCATTTGGCTCTTTGCCCTTCTCCAAGGTAAGAAATCGCTGTAGGAACTCATTGTGGTTGCCGTTGGTGTCTGGTAAACTGTTCATTAGTTGTTTGGGGGAAAGGGAATAAAAAAAGTTGCCAGCCTCTATGCAGAAGGTGGCGCCCTTCCCCGTGTAATGATTCGATTCCGATAGACAATTTTTCCAAGTTCCAGTAAGTCCTCGGCATACTCACGGGCAAGCTCTTTCGGTAAATCCTCTCCGTACTCCTTCTTCCATGCAGAGCGAAACCTGCCGATGCTGGCATCGGTTGGCTTCATGGATGTAGCAAACACAATGGAAATTCAAAATCGGCGCCCCAGCTTCCCACAACAATCAATGTGCGGAAGGGCGCCGAGCTTGAACTTACTTGAAGCAGAAATTGCCGACACTGAAGAATTGCTATGGGAAGCATTGCCCCTAGTTCAGCAGCTCACAGCGTATTCGTCAGAAGGAGTTTGGTTGGAATTCAGTTGTGGTTAATGTTCAATGCGCATCTCTATATTGGTTCCTGCCTGATGAAAAACAGTGCAGCCCTTCTTTTTAAATTTCTTGTTCCATTCATGTACATCGTCTTTTAGTCCCTCTCTAAGGCTTGTGTCGTCATCTTGTACAAATAACTTCTGACCATTTGGTTTCCGCCAAGCTCGTAGATGATCGAATGTAACTTTTCTAACATGTGGATCATCTTGCTCACCTTTGTGAATCATCAAAAGTAGAACGGAATGGAGTGCTGCATCCACACGGAGTGCTTTTCCTAATTTTTCTGTATGCCAAATAATCGTCCTTTGGGCAGGATTGTAGAAAATAGGTGGGACCAAGAGCGTGACGACACCGATTGGCTTATCTCCCGACTGGTCTAGTATCCAGCGTGTACATACCCTTAACAGTTGATATGCCTCAAATAATTTACCCAGTTCTTCTTGAAGGAAATGAGGATCTGCTTGCGTAAAAACTGTACCTTGTTTCTCTTTACGTAAGTCTTCACACCACAAGCGATATTTTTTTAGAAGCGAACTCCATGATTCAACCCAAAGCTGGTTATCATGCTGGGGTGATATCCATGGTGCTGTAAAATCATCAGGGATGCGATGTACCCGTGCTGGGTCATGGCCGTAAATCTGATTAACACATTTTTGCCAAACCTCATCTGATCCCTTTTGGATGAATACACAATCCTGAAATTGCACAGCAATACTTTGTGTTTCACTATCCGTCTCGTCAGAGAAGAAAAGAACCTCTTCGCATATACCTAGAGCTTTCCTAATAATTTGAATGATCCTATTTGTCAGATGAGAATGTTGTAGCGTCAGATCTACATATAAACTCTTAAACATGTTTTCTAGCAAATCCAACAGATTTGCTTGTAACTCCCAGATCTCCTCTTCGCTCATCCGATTTATGTACTCGTATTTTAGTTCTTGCATATTCGTGGGAAGCTGACAACAGAAGAATATCGAATTCCAGAGATAAAATCAGAATTTTGGTTCCAGATTACAGGGGATAAAAAGTGTTTCAGTTGAAGCTACTCTGGTAGTATTTCCCTGCCACACGTTATCGGTATCTTTTTATTCCCTAATCACAACAGAAAGGGGCGTTCGCCTCAGAACCGTTGTGAAAAGGGAAACCTCCGATCGACGTGTGGCCTGAGTGCTGAACGTCCCTTCTTGGGTGTGGGCATTCCATTGTTCTTCTCACTGTCTACCATCATGCCCTCACTCTTATCAAATAGCCGATTCCGTACAGGTTGTCGTTGGGTGGCGGTGCTACCTACTGCATTGTTGTGTGCATTGCTCGCTTCTTTCCCTATTCATTGGACTGTAATGTTCATTCATTACTTTGGGAATGCCAGAGATGATAGCTTCATGAATATAAACGGAAAAACAGGATTAGCTATTCCGTGGCCAATTTTAGAAAGATGGATAGTTGCGTTCTTTACACCTCTTATTTTAGTAATTGTGGGAGCAAACATTGCACCACATCATAAGAAAGAAACTGGTATAGCAATGGCTGTTTTATGGGGTATAGGTGTTGGTTGGGCTGTTGCAGTCTCTATCATTAATCCCTTGGATAAGGATCAATATCAATACTGGCCACTAATTTTAGTCATCTCTGTCTTTCTAGGGATAGCTGGAGTAGGCACTGGTCTATACAAGACCAAATCCTCTTCCTCTCAATAACTAATTTCCTTTTTTACTATGCTAGAAAGCCTCATCATTTGCGCACTGATCGGTGTCATTACTCTATGGTTACTGCCGAAACTCACTAAATCTGATTTCAAGAAGTGGCAATGGGTCTTCTGGGCATCTGTTTTTATCTACTTCATGATTAGGCAAATGCTCTTTCAGATATACAAAGACGAGATTATTCAGCAACTGCTTTAATGCTTCTCAGCCAGAGCTTTTAAATGGCTCTGTGTGTCATCCCAATTCACAGTCTCTGATTCTTCCTGTGCCTTCACCAGAGCAAGAATTGAATTTACTTCTACATTCTGTTCGATTCTCGGTGAAAATTCCTCTTTTCGTTTCCGTTCTAAATACTTCAGAGCAAGCCCACCATCGTCTTCCATTTTCTCTATAACAGTTTTTCGTGCCTTGAGTGTGGCTTCCATTTTTGCCCTCTCCATTTTGTCCAAAAACTCCTTATTTTTGCAGTGATTGTAGTACGTCTGTTTTGCAATCCCTGCGTATTTACAGGCCTCAGCTACAGGTAGATCCAGTTGGAATGCTTCGAGTAGTTTTTGGACTACAGCAGAGTTGATCGCTGTAGGTCTTCCGCCTTTGTTTCTTTTCACGGCTGTGTTCATGGGTATAGTATACAACACATTCTTACTAAGAACGATTTATGGAGAAAACTTGTAAACAGTGTAATAAGCAGTTTGATGTTCCAAATGATGATTTACGATACTACGACAGCATTGCACCTATATTTGATAGCCAGAAATACAGCATTCCAGCACCCACACATTGTCCTGATTGTCGCCAGCAACGCCGTCTAGCGCTCTGTAACGAGCGTCATTTCTATATGACTGATTGTGGACTATGCAAGAAAAGAACACTGACTGAACACCCGCCACACAACAACAAGGTAATCTACTGTCGTGAGTGTTGGCACGGTGATCAGTGGAATCCATGTGATTATGGAAGAGAGATTGATTTTTCACGTCCAATGTTCGAGCAATTCAAAGAATTGTGGCAGGACGTTCCAGCACAAAATCTATTGAGCGAAGGCACGAACGTGAACTCTGAATACATACACTATGCAGGATTTGCAAAGAACTGCTATCTGATCATGCATGCCGATTTTTGTGAAGATTGCATGTACGGGTATGGCTTCAAAAAGAACACATCATGTGTGGATGGTTTCTACAATTTGAGTTGTGAGCTTTGTTATGACTGTGTAGATGTCCATAGTTGCTATGGCTTGAAGGGCTGTCAAGATTGTGTGAATTGTAGTTCATCAGCGTTTTTAAGAGATTGCGTTGGTTGTAAGCACTGTTTTCTCTGTTCAGGTCTGCGAGAAAAGGAATTCTGTTTTGAAAACAAACAACTCACCAAGGAAGAATATGACAAGAAAATGACAGAAATTGATTTAGGTTCGTACAAGCAATATCAACAGTACAAAGAGAAACGAAGTGAATTCGAGAAGGGGCATGTATTTAAAGAATATCACGGCCACAATTTAGAAAACTGTTCAGGAGACTATTTACAGAACTGCAAAGACACACATGCTAGTTTTGATTGCGAAGATGTGGAAGGAGGAAAATACCTATATCAAGTTGTTACAGGAGCGAAGAACGTTTATGACATCTACCAGTATGGACTCAATCTACGAGAGTCATGCGAATGCTCTATTGCAGGAAACGACTGCTATCACGTTCTGTTCTGTCACAATGCACACATCAGTTGCAGCGATTTGCTCTATTGTTGGTTTATTCAGAGTTCGAAGAATTGTTTTGGCTGCTTCAACATGCATCACAAGCAGTACTGCATTTTGAACAAGCAATACACAAAAGAAGAATATGAAACACTAGTTCCCAGAATCATCGAGCATATGCGAGAGACAGGTGAATGGGGTGAACTGTTTCCTATCTCCTTTTCTCCATTCGGTTACAACAAGACGACTGCTCAGATGTACTATCCAATGGAAAAAGATGCAGTAATCTCAAAAGGATGGAAGTGGGATGATGCCCCTGATCAACCACCAGATGTTACAAAAATTATTGAAAGTTCCGCACTACCTAATTCTATTGACGACATTCCTGATGATATTCTGAATTGGGCTGTGAAGTGCGAAGTGACAGCCAAACCATTTAGAATCACATCACAAGAATTGAAATTCTATCGAGATCAGCGCTTGCCAATTCCACATCGTAGTCCTGATCAACGTCACTCAGACCGTTTTCGCCTTAGAAATCCACGACAATTCTGGAATCGCCAGTGTGCTAAGTGCAATAAGAACATTCAAACAACCTACGCTCCTGATCGACCTGAAACGGTGTATTGTGAGGAATGTTATCTTTCCGAAGTATATTGATGCAGAAGATGTGTACCAGTTGTGGCAATGAGTTTGAGATTACGGATGATGATTTGGCGTTCTATGACAAGGCCTCACCAAAGATTGGAGATAAAAAAATGAGTATCTCTCCTCCTCAATTCTGTCCTGAGTGTCGTAGGCAAAGAAGGCTTTCTTGGAGAAACGAACGCACGTTTTATAAACGAAGTTGTGATTTGTGCAAAAGGGAAATGATATCTATCCACGCACCAGATCATTCATACCCCGTCTACTGCAACCCTTGTTATTGGAGTGATCAGTGGAATCCTTTGAGATTTGGACAAGAATTTGATCCCTCACGTTCTTTTTTACAGCAATTTTATGAGTTGTATCAACAAGTGCCACAGCGAGCAATGGTCAATGAAAACGGCATCACTAGTGAGAATTGCGAATACACCATTGATGTTCCATTCGCAAAGAACTGCTACATGTGCTCTGGAATGTGGAAGGTAGAAAATTGTTACTACTGTCGTATCTGTGATCAATCCAAGTTCTGTGTTGATTGTGAAGGGGTAAAACTTGGCTCTGAACTCGTCTATGACAGTGTTGATTCACAGAAGCTCTACCGATGCAGATACATGCAGAACTCGGAAAATTGTAGCGATTGTATTTTTGGTTTTGATCTACGAGGTTGTGCGGATTGCATTGCATGTTTTGGCCTTCGTCAGAAGAAACATAACATCTTCAATAAGCCCTACTCTAAGAATGATTACAAGAAAGCACTGGAAGCATATGCACTGGATACACATGCAGGTGTAGAACGATTACGTGAGCAATATGAAAAATTCATAGCACAGTTTCCAAGCAAACATATGAATCTTCAAAATTGCGAAGATTCAGTAGGAGATCACCTGTTTCACTGTCGAGATGTACTCGGTTATGTCTGTACAAATTCAGAACACTCAAAGTGGATTGAACGTTCAGATGGGCCAGTTTGGAGCTACGATCAAACGCAAAGTGGTAATCCTCAGTGGTGTCTTGAATGTATTACCGTCGATAATGGTTATGGGAATATCTGTGCAATTTATTCAAATCAATCACGAAATGTTCTCTACAGTGAAAACTGCTTCTCGTGCGAATCTCTTTTGGGATGTATTTCTTTAAGAAAGAATAAATACTGCGTACTCAATACACAGTATTCGGAAGAAGAATATGAACGAGTTGCTACAGCAGCCATTGAACGAATGCAATCTGATGGAGAGTTTGTAGAATTTTTCGCAGTGGAAGAGTCGCCCTATGCGTACAACGAAACGAATGCAGCAGAGTTTTATCCTCTCACTAAAGAGGAAGTACTTGCAAAGGGATGGAAGTGGCGTGACGATCTTCCATACACAACTGGTCAAGAAACGGTGGCATGGGAAAGTATAGAAGCATCTATCAACAACCTTTCTGATTCTGTAGTACAGGAAGTATTTCGATGTGAATCCTGCTCAAGAAACTTCCGTGTTGTTGCACAGGAATTTCAGTTTTACAAAGATATGGGTATTCCACTCCCACACGCCTGTCCTGATTGTAGAAATTTGGCACGTCTTGCAAGACGCAATCCACAGAAGTTGTTTAATAGAATATGCGGTAAATGTGGTAAATCTATTCTCACTACCTACGCTCCCAGCAGATCCGAAGCGGTCCATTGCGAAGAGTGCTATCTTTCCGAAGTGTATTGATGCAAAAGACGTGTACCAGTTGTGGCAACGAGTTTGAGATTACAAATGATGATCTTGACTTCTACACAAGAGCACAGGTTCCCCCTCCCACCTTTTGTCCAGATTGTCGCTTCCAAAGAAGGTGCAGCTTTATAAATGTTCGAAACTTTTTCCCAAGAAAAATAGGCGAAGGTGGAAAAGTGCGAATGTCTATGTATTCACAAGATCTAGACTTGAACATTGTTGCAGATGAGAAGTGGTGGGCAGATACATATGATATTTTTTCGTATGGAAAAGATTATGATTTTCAAACTCCCTTCTTTAGTCAGTTTCATGCTTTACTGAAAGTAACACCTTTACCGCACTTACAAAGAGCATATTCGACATTTGAAAACAGTGATTTTTGCAATGCAGCAGCAGGACTAAAAAACTGCTACCTCGTTACCAATGCAGATAATTGCGAGGATTGTATGTATGGTTTTTACATTGAAGAGTGCAAAGACTGCCTCGATACCATGTTTAGTAACACCAGTGAATTATGCTACCAATCTATCAATCTCAACACATGCTATGAGTGTATGTATTGTGAAGATTGTGAGAATTCTAGCAATTTGCTCTTTTGCAAGGACTGTGTGAGTTGCAAGCATTGTTTTGGATGTGTTGGTTTGCACCAGAAAACATATCACATATACAACAAACCATACACAAAAGAGGAATATGAGCAAAAAATGTCAGAGATGCACACTGGGTCATGGAGTCAGCTTCAAAAGTTACAAGAAGCTGCAAAGGAGTTCTTTCTGAATGCACCGTACAAGTATGTACACGGTAGGAACAATGAGAATGTGCAGGGTGACTATATCTACATTTCAAAAGACGTGCAGGAATCCTTCATTGTGAAGAATGCTGAAAAGTGCAAATTTTCACATCTTCTCCAGTATCTCTCATCTGGCACACATGATGCCTATGACTACACAATGTTCGGTGTTGGCGCAGACCTTGTGTATGAAGCTGCGTGGTGTGGACTTGGTATACACAACGTAAAGTTCTCGCTCTGGAATTACGGTGCCTCAGATTTAGAGTATTGCATTGGTTGTCATTATTCCTCCAAGCTGTTTGGTTGCATTGGATTACGACACAAAGAACACTGCATACTCAATAAGCAATACTCTAAAGAAGAATATGAAGAGATGGTTCCAAAAATTAAAGAGCAAATGATGCAGGTTCCATACAAAGACAGAAATGGTGTTGCATACGGCTATGGAGAATTTTTTCCGATAGAACTCAGTCCATTTCACTATAACCAAACAATTGCTCAAGACTATTGCCCTCTGACTGAATCAGAGTGTGTTAACCGTCAATACGGATGGTACAAGAGAGAAGAAAGAGCCCCACAAGATGCGATACATTGGCAAGAGCTGCCAGATGCGATTGAGAATGTAGATGAGAGCTTTCTTAAAAAAACAATACGTTGTAAGGCTTATGACGATAATCCACAAAAGGCGGCAGAACATAACTGTACAGAATTTTTTAAGATTACTGCTCAAGAACTTGAGTTCTATAAAAAGATGAATCTTCCCATTCCACGTTATTGCTTTAACTCTCGACATAACAGCAGACTAAGGCAGATAAATCCATTTAAGATGTGGCAACGCACCTGCGCCAAATGTAATAGAGAAATTCAAACCACATACAATCCAGAAAGACCTGAAATCGTATATTGTGAAGAGTGCTACCTACAATCTGTATACTGAACCCATGAACAACGAAACACTTTTTGTGGCAGTAACCCTCCTCGATCTATGTATCGTCCTGCTAGCTTGGAAATTTGGTAAAGAGTGGGTTATTGCAACGATCATTGCCAATATCATCCTCGTTAGCACATTTGCTTCCAAAATTGTTAATGTCTTCGGATACTCCTCAACAATTGTTGCCGTATTCTACGCTGCTATTTTTATTGCCACAGATATTCTCACAGAACATCACGGTAAAAAGGTTGGGTATCAATCGGTGTGGATGGGCTTTCTTGCACTGGCAACATTTACGATTATGGGGCAGCTTGCACTTCTTTTTGTACCAACAACTGAAACAGCAACGATGTCATCTGCAATGAATACGCTATTTTCTGCGGTGCCTCGTATTGCCATTGCCAGCTTTACTGCGTATCTCATAGCACAGAATTTTGATATTTGGCTATTTCACCGCATTGGTGAACGAACAGAAAAGAGATTGCTATGGCTACGAAACATGGGAAGTACAGCCATCTCTCAATTTCTGGATAACCTCATATTCTTCCCCATTGCATTTGGTGGGACAGTCCCCTTCAATGTTCTAACAGAGCTTATTCTAGTCAGTTGGCTTGTAAAGATGTTTGTCGCTTTGTTGGACACGCCATTTATTTATTTGAGTTATGTAGTAAAGGGAATAACACCTCCTGATTTTCAAAAGAGAAAAACTTCTACAGTAGAAGCTCCAGCCACTGGATTGTGATCAAGAGTAATGACTCCAAAAAAATAGTTTTAAAATTTTTTTGCGAACACGCACCGCACCCCCCTCCCAGAAACCCCACGACCACCCTAGAGAAACACGTCAGGGTATTTGCGTTTGGGTCGCTGATTAACAATTCTTTTTCTCTAGCCACCTACATTGCATATATTGGCTGATTTATAGGGAAAATAAGCCGTCTGCGAAACCTGATATGCTATGCTGCCACTGGCTCTACGGTTCTAAGTTCATCCAATGCGGAGTACCACTTTTTATTTCGGTAGCCCTATTATTTTGCAACAAATGCCGTGGCTCCAAGCCACGCGAGATCGAACACTGCTTTCATCGTCTGTGATAGTGTTGGACTTTCGACGATCAATCCAAGCCGTTCATCGGGGTTGAGCGAAACAATCCCAACAGAGTTTCCAAAGATAAGAATGTCATTCTCGAAGGGAAACTGGTCTTTGTTCACTAAAAGAATTTCTATGAGGTTCGGGTCAAAATCCTTTGGCAAGAACGGGTCAATGGCGTGGACACTCTCCACCGTATTTGGAGAGAGGTATCTGGACTTGATTCCTTTCTTCAGTCTCTTATTTGTGTAGTCTTTAAAGAAGACGGGGATCTGATCAATCACTTGCTTTAGATTTGTGTATCCGAGTATTTCCCCCTCAGCGGAGAGCGATTCATTAAACACTCGTTCGATGCCATCGATCCCTTCGTAAAATCGAATTCGCGGGCGAAAGCCAGACGTTGAGGCGAGGCTTTTTAGCTGAGGTAAAAGCGACTTGGCAAGATTCACTTTTTCCATTGCAATCTCTTCAAGTTTCTCCGGAGCCTCCGGTGCAAAACACTTCACACCATTTTTATTGTACTGACTCAGCAATTTCTTCTTAAGGAGCTTTTCGATGGTGTGATAACACCCAACACGCTGGACCCCTGCCTTTCGCGCAATAACCGAAACGGGACCTCCATTTATCTCAAGACAGGCGAGATATACGGTGATCTCATCTTCTGTTAGACCAAGTTTTAGCAATTCTGTCTTCATGGCACCAGGGTCATTTTGGTAAATCTACCTTACTAGTATAGCACTGTTGTAGAAATATTTCTACACTATTTATAGTCAAATTTGCCTGTAAATGGGCTACTTAGGCCATATTTACATTCTCTGTTGGACATATGCTACGTGTTATGTGATTGTAGTGCCTACGCAAATGGAAATCTTCAGCCACATTATCGGCAACTACTACGGCTCCGACTGGGTCGGGATGACACTTATGTGCATCTCTATATACCTGCTCGGGAACCAGCACCGATTTGGTTTTGTTATCGGAATCGGTAGTTGTATTGGCTGGTTTATTTTTGGGATTCTTACAAGAAGCATTCCTGATATGCTTGCCCAAGTGATTATTGTCGTTATGCACACCCGTGGATACCTTCGTTGGAAAATTACTAGTTAACCCCCATTAATATGAGCAATACTTGCACACAATGTTCGGCACCACTCGAGATTCTCGAAGGAGACCTCGAAATGCTCGACCAACTCAGTCCTATTATTGATGGAAAAAAGATGGAACTTCCACCACCGACACTGTGTCCTGACTGTCGCCTTCAGCGCAGACACACTCACGTAAACCACGTAAATCTCTATGAGAGAAAGTGTGATCTAAGCGGTGCACAAATCATTTCGAACACGCATCCTTCTGCTCCGTACAAAATCTATGACCAGGAAGATTGGTACAGTGACAAATGGGATCCTCTTGAATATGGAAGAGACTTTGATTTTTCCAGAAACTTCTTTGACCAATGGAAGGAGCTCGTCGAAGCAGTACCGCGCCCATGTCTTATGACTGGATATGAGTTTGACGAAAACTGTGACTACACCAACTATGCCGGTAAGAACAAAGACTGTTATTTGATATTTGACTCTGATGAAAACCGAGACTGTTACTATAGTTACAGCCTTAATCAATGCGTCAGTTGTACCGGATGCTTTCGCTCACGAAAGTCCGAACTCTGCTACGAATGTATCGACTGTGTAAAGTGTTACGGATCTGCATACCTGCAAGACTGTGATAACTGTGCAGAGTCGATGTTTCTTAAAAACTGTACTGGTTGTAAAAATTGTTTGATGTGCAGTAATCTCAAAAACAAAGAATACCACGTAGAGAACAAGCCCGTATCCAAAGAAGAATTTGAGAAGTTCCGCTCTATGCTTGGAAGCCACAGTGCAGTTGAGTCTGCCAGAGAGCGCTTTGATAAACTGAAACTAGAATTTCCACAGAAATACATGCACGGCGTACAGAACGAGGATGTTATCGGTGACTACCTTGTAAACTGCAAGAATGCCTACAACTGTTTTGACTCAGAAGACCTCTGGGATTGTCGTCACGTCTATCAGGGATTTATGCCCCTAAAAACCTGCATGGATATTCATGAGTGTGGGGAAGGTGAAATGCTGTATGAGTGCTCTGTTGCCGGTTACGACATTCAGCGTTGTTGTTTCTGTAACCATACCCTCGCGAATATGAGCGAGATGATTTACTGCACGCTCTGTCATCATTCCAGCAATTGTTTCGGATGTGTTGGAGTGCGCCGCAAGGAGTACTGCATCTTTAATAAGCAATACACCAAAGAGCAATACGAAGAACTCGTTCCACGTATTATTGAGCACATGCGAACCACGGGGGAATGGGGTGAATTCTTCCCTACTACAACTGCTACATTTGCCTACAATGAAACCCTTGCTCAAGATTACTTCCCACTAACGAAGAAAGAAGTAGAGGCAAAGGGGTGGCGTTGGTTTGATGAAGTAGATAAGAAAGACCAGTACATGGGGCCAGAGGTAGATCTTCCTGACAGCATCGATGACGTTACTGATGAGATATGCAACAAGATCCTCACATGCAAAGACTCAGCGAAGCAATATAAAATCATCCCTCAGGAATTAGCATTTCATAAACAGCTTCACGTACCGCTGCCTCGTTTGAGTTTCTTTACAAGGTATCGCAAGCACCTTGCCATGCGTAACAAGAGAAAACTTTACGACCGAACATGTGATAAGTGCAACGTTGAGATTCGAACAAGTTATGCACCGGATAGACCAGAAAAGATATACTGTGAGCCGTGTTATCAAGATAGCCTTATCTAATGCAATCCTACGTATCTACACCGGCAAATACTTTGTCTTCTAATCGAGATACACGCTTAGGAAGATCGTGGGATTCCATCCAGCGTATACGATCATTAAGGTCTGCAAAACCAACATCCATTTTCTTTTCTAGTGTATCTAGTTTAAGTTCCATTGCGTCAAATCGCTTATTAACACTACGAAAACCATGTTGCATATGGCTCATCACCACTTGTAAGGTAACTTCTTGCCCGCTACTACTTTGGTCATTTTTCATTGAGACTCTGATAATACAGTTGGATAAGTTCACAAACAATATTCGCAGAAGTTCCATTAGCACTCATAACTACTTTTGCTCTTGCCTTAGGTTAGAATTCAGTTCTGTTTCTCTTTGGAACCTATGAACAAAACCTGCACTCAATGTTCGGCACAGTTTGAAGTCACTGATAGTGATCTGGAGTTTTATTCAGGATTCACACCAAATCTACCAGAGCCGCTGCACTGCCCAGATTGTCGTGTACAGCGCAGAATGAGTTGGAGAAATGATAGGACGTTCTATCATCGCAAGTCATCCCTTACGGGTCAGCAGATGATTTCAATTTACCCCGAGGGTACTCCATTTCCGGTGTATCACAGTCAGGAATGGTGGAGTGATAAATGGGACCCGGAAGACTATGCAAGGGAGTATGATTTCAATCGCCCGTTCTTTGATCAGTGGCAAGAATTGATGCACGCTGTCCCTCGCAGGAGTCTGGATCTCGTCAACTGTGAAAACAGTGAGTACTGTAACTACTGTGGTGATGATAAGAACTGTTATCTTGATATTGCCGGTGAAGGTAATGAGGACTGTCACTTTAATCTGTTTACCAAATACAGCACAAACTGCTTAGACTGCACGTTTGTGTACACTTCGGAGCTCTGTTACGAATCCATTCAGTGCTACAACTGTTACGCATGCCGAAATTCAATGTACCTCGATAACTGTAGTGACTGTGCGTTTTGCTTTGACCTCAAGGGCTGCAAGAACTGTCTTCTCAGTATTAACTTGCGCAACAAAGAATATTACATCCTCAACAAAGAGCATACGAAGGAAGAATACGAGAAGAAGGTTGCTGAGCTAAAGATCGATAGTTACTCCGGTGTACAAAATGTTACCCAAATTTGGAAGAAGATGCGTATAGAAAATGGAATCTACCGTGACATGTATAACTTAAACTGTGAGGACTGCTCCGGAAACAACATTAAGAACTCCAAAAATTGTACTAATGCATTTAATGCCGGGGACTGCGAGGACTGTAAGTACCTCTATGACGTACTCGAAGCGAAAACCTGTCAGGATGTAAATTACAGTCTCTATCACCCGGAGGTCGCATATGAGTTAATTTCTACATTGCAGCTTCGCTACAGCGCTTTCTCCATGGCAACACACTACAGCAACAATGTCTTCTACTGTGACCTCTGTGAAAATTCGAGCAACCTGTTTGGTTGTATCGGTCTGCAGCACAAAGAGTACTGCATTCTTAACAAGCAATACACACGGGAGGAATACGAGGAGTTACTTTCGAAGATTGTCGAACATATGAAGACTACAGGAGAATGGGGGCAGTTTTTCCCTATAGACCTCTCCCCTTTTGGGTACAACGAAACTGTCGCGCAGGAATATATGCCACTTACAAAGGATGACGTCTTAATACATGGTTGGAACTGGACTGATGAAAAGGAAGAGGACGCATACCTTGGCCCAGAAGCAAAAATTGCTGATGCTATTTCTGACGTCGACGATACTATCTGCGATCAAGTCCTTATCTGTGAGGCCTCCGGAAGACCGTACAAAATCATCCCGCAGGAACTTAAATTCTATAGAGGCCAGCAAATCCCAATACCCCACAGGAGCCCTGCACAGAGGCATTTAGATCGAAACGCACTTCGCAATCCACGGAAGTTGTGGGAACGCGAATGTGGCAAGTGTAAGAAGGGGGTTTCTACAAGTTATAGTCCTGAGAGACCAGAAACAGTTTATTGTGAGAAATGTTATCTTAGTGAGGTATACTAGCCGCCATGCCTACTTGTACCCATTGCTCAGAGTCCTTCGAAGTAGAGGCTGACGAACAGGCGTTTCATGCTGAAATGGACGTACCAGCTTCACGTCAGTGCCCTCATTGTAGGTTTATCCGCAGATTAGAAGACCGAAATGCACGTAACCTCTACAAGAGGAAATGTGACCTGACCGGTAGGGAATTCATTTCTCCTTATTCTAAAGTCCCCTTCCCGGTGTACCATCCTGATGAGTGGTTTACGGACAAATGGGATGAAATGGATTACGGAAAAGATATTGATTGGAACAGGCCATTTTTCGATCAACTTTTAGAGCTGTTT
>CEPX01144750.1_pt1 | contig 18471 bp, 26 predicted proteins | sample 361361 | NCBI WGS metagenome assembly CEPX01 (sample SAMEA2619974, study PRJEB7988) | marine metagenome | biome: marine biome (ENVO:00000447); feature: mesopelagic zone (ENVO:00000213) & marine oxygen minimum zone (ENVO:01000065); material: "saline water (ENVO:00002010), including plankton...
AGGGGGGGGGGCAGGAGCCGGCGAGGGGGTGTACAGTAAATGATAGCTGACAGCTACTATATATCTAGTTTTCAAATCTTAGGAGTCCCTTATGTCTGAATACCTAGAGTTTAAGCTACCCACCAAAGACGATTACCTCGTTGAGTACCACGATGTTCTATCTGACATATATCCCGATGGTAGCCCCCTGTTCACTTTGTTAGACCAAGTTAGGAAAACACAGGCTTCTGCCATAGAAGAGTATCTCAATCTTAGAATTAGACCAAGACCATGGTTTCTTCCAGATTTCCTCTGGAGATTTCTCGTATCCAAGATTATCTATGTCCAGTATTTCAAAGACCAATCTTAGGAGGTTCTTATGAAATCCCCTACTATCCCAGACCGTCTCTCAGCTATAGAATCTCAGCTAAACCTTATTGAAGCTCTTATTGGTGAGATACTTAGGAAGATGGAGGAATCTAGTGCTTAGGTATGCAGTCTATACCGGTAGAGTTTGGTAATGAAATCTGTTTCGTTACCAAAGATTGGGTGAAGGAGGATTATGATGGAGAAAATAGGCTCAGCTAAGGTTCTGAAACTCATCAGCGATGTGTCATACAAACGGGGGGAGTTCGAGGGGATGCTTCTGGGCATCATCCACCAGCTCGTGTTAAATCAGGGGCAACTCGTAGATTGGGCTAATAAGCATAGGAAGGAACATGATAAGCCCCAGGTTCGTTGGACTCATGGCCCTTTTGTAAAGGAGGAGTCCAAAGATACTGAACCCTCATGATTACCGTATTTATCCTCCACATATCTGGCGTTATGAACGTCTCTGCTCTGTTTGGGTCTATGAACCAGGTACGAATCCTTACCACGGTGAGTGCATATCCTTTCTTAGCGATGAATACTGGGATATAATGGAACCCTATGTCTTTCATTATCAAACGAGTATGAATTGATACGGGATAATAATACATATTCTATGATTATCGGGTGATGAATGAATGAAGACCAACAGAAGATTCTTGAGGCGGTAGAGAAGTACCTAGGAGCTATCTGGCCCCTAGATGGGAGTACGAAGATAGAAGTCTACATTAACAGGGGGGTCGTAGAGGTTACCAGCTCTAAAAAGATACGCTAGAATATCGTAGTCCATAAATCCGAGAAATGGTGGGGCTGACTTATCTACTTCGGTAGGTATTTCAGCCCCATTTTTATTAGAAATATTCACGTTTTTAGAGAACCTTTTCCCAATCTATGCACCTTACAGCGATTTTACCGTGAATATTGTGCCCTCTTCTATAGGGAGAAGTTAAAAGTGGACGAAGAGAAACTACAAAGAGAGTTAGAAAAGTTTAGACGAGAACATCCTGAGTGGGGTAAGGGTGAGTTGAGAGACCTCGATGAAGACCCCAGAGAAAGGTTCACTTATCGCAAGCCCGATGGTTCTTACGGGCACGACACGATATTGAGTTACTCCGATATGCCACTTGAACCAGATGAGGAAGATACATTTGAGGAAGACTTGAGCCAAGACCAGAACTTCTTTGTTATCCACCAGACCCCCGATAAGGGGGGAGACTTAGATTTCTATAGAGACCTTTCTGGTGAAGAGGCTGTTATTCTATTCTCTACTATGCGAGATATGACGCAAGAGCAGTTAGCGGATTACTTTGCGGTTAGCGTGGGGAAGATTAACAAACTACGGAAGAGGGCTATTGAGAAAATAAAAGCGGCGCGGAGTGTGACGCTGCCTAGAAATAGGTGAGCAGGGACAGAGAGGGCGCATTTGATATTAAGTCGACCAACCCGTGAGTAATCTTAAAGACATTACTACCTTTAGCCTATTTAATTTTCTTCTCCATGTCTGTAATTACGAGCAACTAGAACGTGAGCCTCATTGGGAACTCTGCGAGTTCATCCAGCATTGGGGTAACAAGGATAGAAGGCTTATCCAAATGCCGAGGGGTTCCTTTAAATCCAGTTGTGCTACGGTAGGGTATCCACTGTGGCTGATGGTCCAACCTGAATCATCTCCCTACACTCTACCCTCTCTCGTAGGCAAGGGGGGGAATAAGAATATGCGGATACTTCTCGATGGGGAGGAGCGTAACAAAGTCCCCAGAGAGAAAATATCCGAGATGAAGGGGAAGATAGAAGCCCCTAAGTTTAAGTCGCTCTTTGGCAAGCTGAGACCAGATGTAGGTTGGCGAGAGGATGAGTTCACCATAGCGACCCGTGACAAGGGTATCTGGGGTGTTCCTACTGTAGTCATAGGCGGAGTAGATACTGAGCTTACCGGACTCCACTTTGACCTTATCATAGCAGATGACTTAGTAGGGGAGACCAATGTTAATACCGAAGACCAGATACTTAAAGTTATCCGTCACTACCAACATTACCGTGCTCTTCTAGTTCAGGGTGGTCGTCTGATTATCATTGGAACTCCGTGGGACGCAAGGGACTTATACCACACTATCGAGGCAGACCCGAATCTTCGGAAGCAGTACGAGATACTGAAGAAGCCAGCACATAATCCAGATGGGTCGTTATTGTTCCCCCAACTCCTGACTGAAGAGTTTCTCCAGGCCGCTAAGGTGGAGATGGGTTCGCACTACTATCCCCAGTATGAGTTAGCTGTATCGGCAACTCAGGATGTTCTCATCAGGAAGCAGGACATCCAATACTTCAAGCTCAAAGGGGATGAGATTTGGGTACTGGACGAGGGATTCTGGAAGCCCAGAGACCTACGAGTACAAGACCTCACCATAGACCTCACCTGTGACGAAGCGTACACGAAAGAAAAGTACGCTGACTACACGGGAATCTCCGTTAAGGGCGAGGATAAGGACCGTAACTGGTACATCCTGGAGTCTAAGCGGGGTCGGTGGGTAGAGCACGAAACTATCGCCGAGATACAACTCGCTATCCAGGTGTGGAACGCTAAGTTCGTAGGCTTAGAGAGCACTCGTTTCAAGGTATTATCTGCTGCTCTTGAGCGAAACGGGGTATTCGCAAGAGAACTGAAGCCTGCTGGCAGGTCGAAGTTCACCAGATTTAAGCAGACGGAGCCTCGGTTCGCTAGGCGCAAGGTCTTTATTCAGAAAGAGCATCTAAACCTCGAACACGAAATCCTCTCCTGGACTCATACTGGTTTCAGGGGCAAGCACGATGACGAAGTGGATGCATTTGCCTATCACGAAGATATGGGTGTGATGCCGAGAATCAAGCGAGAACCCCTGTATGTGGGTGGTTACAGGTCACTCTAATGGCAGAGTTTATGGGTAAGGAATACCACCCCGGAGAAATAGATGCCAATCACCAAAAGCGGCAAGAAGGTAATGCGGAAGATGAAGACGCATTACGGGCCGAAGAAGGGAAAACAAGTTTTCTATGCCTCGATGAATAAGAAAAAGAAGGGAACTCGCAAGTGGCACGGGAAGAGATAGAAGAGTTTTGTATTGATACGTTCTTACCTACCAATAACCCCGATGAGGTTAGATACAGACCCATTTATGTTTCTACAGGTGTTGTCGTGAGGACTCTGTTGGACTATTTCGATTTGGAGTTGGCGTGGGGAAATAACACTATTTTCGTGAGGAAGAAAAATGCCACACAGACGTAAAGAGAAAAAGAAGAAGTCTAGGAAATACTAATGGCTGAGAAACTTACCATACCGGAAATACTAGAGAAGAAGCGGACAGCAGAGGCAGAACAGTCAACTATTGGCCTGGAAACGAAAATAGAAAACTACAGAAGAATAATCGAAGCCGAACTAGACCCAGATTTTGTTACCTACAAAGAGAAGTATGGTCGTTCCTGCTTGGACGACCCGTTCCTACTTTCGCTAGTTGAGTTCCTTGTAGCGGAAGAGACAGTTGCCATATTCGGTACTGAACCATTTATAGCCGTAGAGGGATTCGAGGATGCGGATAAGGAGGGGGCGAAGAAGATGTCTTCTCTCCTCCGCTATCAGTTCTACGAAGATGCTACGCAGTTCACTATTATCTCTTGGCTTATCGCTGCTCACGCGTATCCCGCAGCAGTTATCAAGTCTACTTGGGATTTCGTAGAGCAAGCCCCAAAGATTGAGTATGTGCCGCTAGAGACAATGTTCTTCTCTCCTAACTCTACGGGACCTTTAAATAAGCTAATCCCGTGGGAAATGCAGGAGTCCTGGGTAGATATTGATGAACTTAAAGCTGCCAAGGATGCAAGCGGGAAAGACCTTTACTCGAATCTGAAAGATTTAGATGATGCTCTTGGCAAAAGACCTACTAAATCTACCGCTGCAGGGGAACGGTTTGATAGATTTACCCAAGAAGAACGAAAGCGCATGGTCTATCTCTTGGAATTCTGGAGTGATACCGAACACGCTGCAGTCGCCAACGAGACTGTTTTTATTATAGAACCGAGAGAGAATCCCTACAAGCACGGTAGGAAGCCCTATATCGTTATGAACGACTGGCCTCGCCTCTACTCTCCTTACGGGATATCTACCATTGAGAAGTGTTACGACTCCTACCGAGAGTTGGTAACGAGGAAGAACCAGAGGATAGATAACATCAACCAGGGGATTAACTTTGGTTGGTATGTTAATGACCAGGCACAGGTGGATGTAGATGCGCTAGTGGAGTGGGACAGGGGTAGGATAGTCAGGGGTAGTGCTCCGATGGGCGAAGCGATGGGGCCATTGACTCCTAACATCAACGCTACCGCATTGGCTTTCCGGGAGACAGAGGAAGCTCGTAGGGGTATGCAGGATGCTACACACGCCTACGCATACGCGAGGGGCGAGACTCCTATCAGGAAGGAAACTGCTACTGGACTTCAACAGCTAGTCGCAGCTTCATCTATCGTCTTCCGTTTCAAGATTATGACCAAGGAAAATGCTGCTATCAAGGAACTGGCAGCTATGGTCGGAGCATTGAACCAGCAATTCTTACCAGACGAAAAGATTATTAGGATTCTCGGCTCCGAGCTTGAGGGCAAGGGGAACCAATATGCTACCATTTCCCGTGAGGATATACAGGGTAGGTATGACTACATAGCGAAGGGTTCTGCGGTTGACCCAGAGATAGGGAAGCCAATGAAGCGTTCTCAGATGCTTCAGTATATGCAGACCCTCCAACCTGCTGCGGAGATGGGACTTATACCCCCAATGTTCTTCCTAGAATATGCCATGATTCTTGCCAATCAGTTCGAGGTTCCAGAGATGTCTATATTGGCGAAGAAGTATATGCAACCAGCTATCCAACAGCAAGAGCAGATGCAGATGATGCAGAAACTCCAACAGATGATGCAGATGGGTGGCGGTGGCGGTCCAGGTGGGCCGGGTGGTGGAAGACGAGGTATGCCGGGAGTACCAGCACCGGGACAAGCTGGACCTGAGATGGGTCAGCCAAGCACCGTGATGAAACAGAACGCAGGAGCGTTCCAGACCCCATGAACGACAAAGATAAGATTATACGAAGCGAGTTAGCACGGGAGTTCCTGAAGTCACGGTTCTGGGCTGAACACCTACATCCGTGGGTAGAGAGCGAGAGAACTAGGTTGGCTCACTCAAATATGGCTTTACCTGATACCGAGAAGTTCCATAGACAGCGAGAGGATAACAAATCTCGTTGGACAGCCTGTGGGATTATCGAGCAGATAGCAAAAGAGTGGGCGACTGACGAGGAACTCATAAAGCGTTCTAAGGAAATGCAAATAGCAGATAAAAGTATGATGGGAGGGAAGAATAAATGACACCCGAAGATGAGCTCACCACTTCTGACGTGGGGCCTAGCGAAGAGGCTACTACCCCTACAGACGAACCTGAGTCACCGGAGGCTCCTAGTGGAGAGGCCCCTGTAGAACAGGCTACCCAAGAAACTGGGGGAGATGAGAATTGGAAGAATAGATACGGAGACCTGAGAGATGACCACAGACGATTGCAGGAAAGGGTCAAGGAACTCGAAGGTGGGAGACAACAGGAGCAACAGCAAGAACGACAACAGTTCGACAGAAAGAAGTTTGAAGAAGAACAACAGAAACGGCTTGATGTCTCGACTTATATGGAGACATACAAGGAAAACCCAGCACAGGGATTGAATGAGTGGGCTAGGGCGAGAGATGAGGCTAGCAACCGTACTCTTTGGGGTGCGGTTAATCCTCTCAATGCTCAACTACAATTCACAGCATGGTCTATTGCGAAAATGATGGAAGATGTAGCACCTGATAAATGGAACCAGCAGAAGACACTCGTATCGGCAATGGACAAGGTGCTAAGAGAAATGCCTGCACTCTATCAACACCAAAACTACTTGGAACAAGCCGAGAAAATGGCCCGTATGCAAATGCAGGGCAAGGATTTATCTAGTTACAAAAAGCAAGTGGAACAGGAAACCCGTCAGGCTATTGAACAACAGACGGGCAAGACTGTTCCTGTGACCAAAGCTCCTCCGAAACAAACCAAAAGTCCAGAGCAGAATTATCTGGACCAGATTGCCGCAGTAGGCAAGCGGAGGACAAAACTAACATAAGGAAATCGTTATGGCTACTACGACAGCACAGAAACTAGTTAGTGAGATAACTGCTGATAGACTTATTATCGATATGGCGGATGACATCGAAAGGCTTGACCCTGATGCGGGGCCGTTGACACTACTCTTGCGGAAGCTCAATTCCGCACCCTGCACTCAAGAGACTATTGAATGGCTTGAGTCCGAACTGGAAGACAGACTTGATACCGTCAAGACTACTCAGAACTCCACTACGACTCTCGGTGTATCTGACACTACCATCTGGCATAAATATGACATCGGGATTATACCTCTCACCGGGTACAAGTTCATCGTATCTAGTGTGACGGCAGACCCGTTGGATACCGTTCAGTTGGATGCTGGTACGGCCGTCACCGCCACCGCCGCAGAGAACGTATTCAAAATTGGTAATGCGGTGGACGAAGGTGGAGATGCGATAGCTCCGTATGAAGGAACTGTCAGCACTGTCACCAATATGGTGCAGATTTTTGAGCAATCATGGCAGGTGTCAGAGAGCTTGAAACAGTCTGGTCTGTACGGTGGGGACGAAAGAGCGCGACTTACCGCAGAGAAGCGGATTGAGCATGAGAGGGATATTGAGCAAATCCTGTTCTGGGGAGAGAGGTCAGATTCCCTAGCGGGTATGAACTCAGTTGTTGCTGCACCTAACCTCGCTGGTGGAGCCGAGTTCTATATTAACCTTTCTGGTTCTAACGCTACTGCTACTAACGTGGCCGGTAGTATTACCGAGTCTACTTGGATAGGGTTCCTAGCAGACATCTACCAGTATCAGTCTGACAAACCTCGATATATCTTCGCTTCCGTTTGGCTGATGAGAGCATTAGCGAACTGGGCTGGTGGAAAGCTAAGGTTGGTTCCAAAGGATAAGACCTACGGGATTGCCATTAGCGAGTATATCCATCCGTTCGGTGCTAACTGTTACATTATCAACAACAGGCGTACCCTCTCTTACGGTGAGGATACGACTAATGTTGGCTACGAAGGGTACAACTTTGCTCTGTGTCTTGATGCTCTAAAGCTCAGAACACAGGAGGGGTTGAATACAAAACTCCACATGAACGTACAGGACCCTGGGGCAAGAAGGGTGATGGACTTGATTCGGACTTACTGTTCGCTTGAGTTCAGACTTCCTGAGCTTCACGGTGCGCTCACGGGCATCACTGGCGTGTCGTAGTATCCATGCGGGTTTCAGCGATTCTGTATGTTACTTTGGGGAGTGACTAGTCGTTGCTCCCCAAAGATAAGGACTTGGGATGCACTGGTCAAAAAACCCAGAAATTAGGGATGCGGTGATAGAAAAGCTCAGGACGGAAAGAGCGAAGCAACCACCTACGAATCTTGGTCGCCATTGGTCAAGTGGGTTCAAGCAGAAAGTAAGTAATGGTGTTAAACGTGCTTACGAAGAGGGAAGATTAAAACCCTACGCTCATTGGACTGGCCAGAAGATGTCTACGGAGACAAAGCATCGCATGAGCCAGTCGGCCAAGAAAACTGTGAATTCTGGTCGCTTTCAGAAAGGTCACAAATCTAAGCACGCTGGCAAAACAAGACCGGAGATTTCTGGTCCTAACCACTGGAACTGGAAGGGTGGCACCACTACTGAGGTTGGCAAACGCATCCGTAATCCCAAGTGGCGCAAAATCCGCAATGAAATCTACGCAAGAGATAATTGGAGATGTGGTGTTTGTGGTGAGCATTGTAGGGAGCCTATTCAATGTCATCACATTATACCAGTATCCGAAGGTGGGAAAGATACTCCTTCTAACTTGATTACGCTCTGCCGAAAGCACCATCTCAAGGTTGAGCGTTCTCAACTTCAGGATTTCTGGAGGTCTTATCTCACCAAGGAAATAAAATCGTCTCCAAATTGAGGGAGTGTCTATGGCTACTTTCTTTTCAACAAGAGCACGGTATGGGCTGGTAATAGACCCCGGTGGGGATATTCCAGTAGAGATGGGTATAGGCCATTTCATCACGAAGCGGGTGGAGGAGATAAAGGCTCGGTTCAGCAACCACGAATTCGATACGGTTAAGTTCTTCGCGAGACAGAGCGCAGACCTAGAAAAACGTGGGTGGACTCTTGAAAAGATAGACGAGAGGATGCGGACCGCTACTGGCTCTGGGCTGGACTACCATGAGATAAAACCTCCGACAGCAGAAGAGAAAGAGAAGATGGCAGATGCCCTGATAGCTCAAGCTGAAACTCTAAAGAAAGAGGCTCAGAAGCTCAAGACACCCACACCGAAAGCAGAAGAAGCTGTGGAAACTCCGAAGAAAGGTTTTCAAGAGTCTTGTTCCAAGTGTCCATTCGTGGCAAGGGGGCCATCCCTAGCTATTGTGAGGGGAAAGCTCAAGGCTCACGACAGGAAGATTCATAGTGATATAGGTCCAACTAAGACAAAACTTACTTGATACGCTAACCGCAGAAAGGTTAGAGAGATAGGGATAGGAGAGAAAAATGGGTTTAGTAAACACGACAACTAAGCTAACTTATGCTCGTAATGACCTTATTAAGCAGGGTAGGCATCATGTCCTCGATAAAGCTGCGGATATGATTTACTATATGCTGAACGAGAATGATATCGGAGGGACTATATCCTCAGCTATGACCTTTACGGCTGATGCGATTCTCAACGATGATGTGGATGTCGCGCTCGGTACATCGAGTGATACCATTCTTCGTTGGTCAGACGGGGATGCAAGCAACCACGCTTTCGTTATCGGTATCGGTGACACATCTCAACAGATGCACATTACCGATAAGGCAGCGGTAGCAACTGACTGGGCGAGAGCTGCAGGTACTCATCCGGAACTGGCAATTCACTCCAACACTACGCCAGCCACAGACTACCTTGCTATCGGGAACCACGATGGAACCAACGCCAGTATTAACATGGTCGGGGGTACTGGACTGGATATTCAGATAGATGATGTAGGGTTGCTGAGGGCAGATAATGCGGCTGTAGCCTCATTCGCTGCTGCTACTGACGCTGCCGGAGCGGGTGCTTTTCTAGAAACTCAAGATGGTGGAACTGACGGTGGAAGTGCCAGCACGGGACAAGCTGGTGGGGCGTGGAGCATGAAGTGCGGAGACGGGAGCGCAGCCGTTACTACCGGCGCAGTCGGGGGTGCAGGCGGAGCTTTGACTCTCCAATCAGGAACAGGGCTTACTGGTGAAACCGCAGGAAACGGCGGGGTCGGTGGAGCAGTTGCTATCACCGCAGCCGCAGGTGGAGCTTCTGGCGCAGGTGCAGGGGTCGGTGGAACTGGTGGGACCGTAACCATCACCGCAGGGGCCGGTGGGGGTGCAGGCGGAGGAACCGCAGGCGCGCCTGGCTCGGTTACGATTGGTGCTGGAGTGGTCAAGTTTGGAGTTCAGACTATAGACATGGCTGATTCTCCTGTGACCTTGACTCTAGTACCTGGTACGCCAGCGGGGACACTACTCACTGGTAACATTCTCTATGTCGATGCAAATGGGAACACAGAAAACCTCTTGCTTCCACACGAGGCGGACTGCACAGGTCTTTTCCTCGTTATCGAGAATACTGGTGGCGAGACTATTACCGTACAGAACGATGCCGCTGGTGCAGTAGTGACGTTGGAGACTGCCAATGTAGCGTACTGTGCCTGTGACGGAACGAGCTGGACTGGTTCAGTTGGTGTACCGTAATAAGCAATACAGGCTAGGGGTGGGCCTTAAACCACCCCACAACAACATTGTAGGGGGAGATATGAAGCTGAATGTTCTCGAAAGAATCAGAGCTATTGGTTATCTGCCAGAAGAGGGAGACATTTTAACTCTCAGGGTGGTCAGGGAAGCAAAGGCGATTCTGGGGTTCGGTAGTAAAGAACTCAAGAAGTACAACATCAGCCGTACAGGCGACCAGATTACTTGGGACCAAGCTCCCGATGGTACGGATGACATCGAACTCTCGGAGAAGTCGGTGGACCTAATAGCAGTGAAACTCAAAGAACTTGATGATGCCAAGAAGCTCACGGAAAGCGACTATTCCCTTTACGAGAAGATAGTTGAGGGTAGAACTGGTGAGTGAGATTATAGTTCCACCAGCTTATCCTAAGAAGAAAAAGCGGGTACTTGTCGGGATGCCGATGTACAAGTCCATAGAGGACAAGGCGTTTGCTTCCTACACCGACTTTCTCGCTAAGGGTGCGCACAACAAACGGCTGAGTATCAATGCTATGTACCACGGGGGAACTTACCTCGATATTAACCGAGAAGAGATAGCTCAGTCTGCCATAGACGATGGGTATGATTATCTCTTCTTCGTAGATGCCGATATGATATTCAAGCCTGATACGCTCGATAGGCTCTACGATAGGAACAAGGGAGTTACCGGTGCTGTCTATTCCATCAGGGGAGGCAAGGAGCATGGGCCGTGTATCTATACTTACAATGCTAAGAAAGATACCTACGATATGTTCAAGGATTGGCCTATCAACGATGGGTTGGTCAGAGTTGATGGTATCGGGACTGGTCTACTGCTCATTAAAATATCAGAGCTTAAAAAGATTCCAGCACCGCGTTTTGCATATCTAGAGTGTGAAACTCCAGATAAGGAAGGGAACAGACGTAGATTGGGAGAGGATTTGAGCTTCTGTAAGCGATGTGCGAAGCAAGGAATCAAGATATACGCTGATACTCATATCTGGACTGGGCATCTAGGAACGCATATATTTACATATCGCGATTATCAGATGAGTACCATTATCAAGAGAGAGGGCTATGCCAACTTAGAAGTCCTGACGGTAGGCTGATATGCATTGGAGTAAGACCCCACATCGACAACGGGTTATTGAGAAAATCAGTAGGGCGAAAAGAGGGAAACCCGGTGTTTGGCATAGAAGTTTTCGCTACTTATCATAAGAGAAAACATTGTGATAGCATCGAAGAATGGAAGACGAGACGAAGCAATGTATTTGCCAAATATGGTTGGACAATTCTCTATTTTGATGAGACGGAGTTGAACGAAGAACACATTTTGGAGGTCTTGTCAGTTGGCTAACGGCGTAGGCGACCAATATAGAAAGAAATCCACTATTTTAGGGGACTCGGATACCGTACGTTGGCAACAAGAGAAAGCGGACCGACAGCGCATTAGGCGGCGTAGAGCTAAGGAACTTCTTATAGACCGGATTCCTAATAGCATCAAGTCTAAACCCTTCTCTGGTGTAGAGAAGGAACAGATACTCAAGGGTATGTCCTTGCTTACTATTTACCAACGGAGACTCCGTGGATGCCAGACGAGTTAGGAACACCTCTGGAGATTGAACCGATAGACGATGATGAACAACCGAAAGGTATTCCCACTCCAGAACAAGAGAAAGAGGAAGGAGAACCACCGTGGCGAGAGCGTTATCTTGAGTGGAGGAAGGGAAGCGATGGTGGGATGTGGAGAGTGGAAGATACACTCAGAGGTCCAGAGATTATGCTAGACGGCACTAGGTTAAGCGATATTCTCGGTTATTCTATTCCTAATGATAAGTTGACTGCATTTATTGAAGAGAACGATATTCAAGGTGAGTCTGAATTCGGGTTTATGGAAGATGACTTGATGCTGAAGGTTGGAGATAGTTGGAAGAATATCTTTGATATTATCGGTGAACGTCCACTCAGCAAGGGTGGGAGATATCGGTGGAAGGTACTTGCACAAGCGGATGAGAAGAAGAAAACGGTGTTGAAGTAATGGCAACAACCCCCCTGCAGGAATACCAGACGATAGCCACTACGGGCACAGCGGTTGCTCTTTCTGGTGCCCAAGAGGTACTGACACTCTGCCTTTATGCACCGCTGAGTAATGAGTTTGCTATCTGTATTGGCAGCAGCACTGTCACAGCTAATAATTCTTCAACCGATGGACTGCTGTTGAAACCAGGAAGAAAGACACCTAACATCGGTCCCGTTGATTTAGCCGACATCTAAAGATAGTAGCGAAATCCGATGTCACAGTCCGAGCAAAAGTCAGCGTAGCTGGTGGTGACTGTTACGCTGGGTTCGATGTATGGTGTGAAACGTAAGGAGGTAACGATATGGCAACGAGTATGCACCATGAATGGCAGGAGGTAGCAACCACAGGGACTGCTGTTGCTCTGGCAGGAGCGCAGGAAGTGAACTGGTTGGCTATCTACGCACCGCATAGTAATGAGTTTCCTATTCACGTTGGGAAGAGTACGGTAACTGCTACGGGAGCAACTACAGACGGGATACCATTGATACCGGGAGCGTGGCCCCCATTGAAGGTAGATGGGGCAGACCTAGCGGATGTTTTCATCAACGGTCATGCAACTGATGGGGTATTTTACGCTGCGGCTTCGACAGACTAGAGGTGACTTATGGCTAAAATGACTTTGGACGAACTAGATGACCGCCTTCGTGGTCTAATCGCTGAACCTAGCACCGACCGTTTCCCTCTACAGGATTCCGCTACGCTAGGTATAGGTACCTACACGCTGCTTTCAGATGGCCAACGTGCATTTTGCGCGGAGACTGGATGGACAAAATCTACCGCCTCTATCGCAGTCACAGGCAACGCTACGGTATCCGATTCTACCAGAATTTATTCCTTACCGACAGACCTGTTGGCGATAGATACGAGCGATGTGACATTCAAAAATGTTAGGATATTCCCCCTTACCAAAAAAGAGCTTCATATCTTGGATATGGAATATGATGAAACTAATACTACGATTGACAAGTGGCTAACGGTAGCAGGACTTCCTGAATACTTCTATATGGAGAAGGAAGACGTAATAGGGCTTTATCCTGCGCCTGACGCTGATGAGAATGGGGAAACATTAAAGCTGACTTACTACGAGGAACCGAGCGCATTAACAACTTCTACGGATTCTAGTGCTATTCTATGGGACTTGGCATGGGGAAGTATCTACTGGGCGGCTGCGAAAGTTTTTGAAAATGATGGCAATCCTCAAGCAGCGGACCGCTACGAGATGAAGTATGAGCGTATGGTTCAGAAAGCAATGCGAAGGAAGGATAGATACTTGCGAAGGAATCCATATACAGTTATGGCCAACAGGCAATATACGGTGAACAAATCCCACTGGATTGAGCCGCAGGATATTGTTCCGGGAAGGCGCACAAGCTAAGGATTCTCTCTTGGCAAAAAACGGGTGGCACCATACCGAAGAATTTAAAAAGCAAGCTAGCTTACGTCAGCTAGGTGAGAACAATTCTTTCTTTGGTAAGAAACACAGTAAAGAAACTAAAGACAGAAGAGCAAGCCCTCTCTTGCGAAGAACTTTGGAATCTTAATAACGGCATTACTCTATGTGAGAAATGTCATAGGGAGAAACATAGTGAGTCCTTGGACTGAGCAGAGTGACCCTACATCTACATGGACCGAGCGATACTTTCCCGATATTATGATGTGTGATAATACCATTCTTTATTGTAATGCGCCATCATATCTCTGTGATGGTAATGCTTTTTGGACAGAACAATCTGACCCCAGTAGTTAGGAGGTGAAATAATTGGCAATCGCAACTATCGTACGTTCAACAACTACCATAAATGACGGCTTTGGTGCTTACAATGATACCGCAACGGGTGTTCTCGTAGAACACGGTTCAGACGGTACTCACGCAGTCGTGACCGCAACCTCCGTAGCCGTAGCGACCATAACCGGAGTTACCACGCTAACCGCTTCGGGAAACTTAGATATAGGGTCCTACGATTTCAGAGCTGCCACCCTTACGGCAGATGGTTTAACATCTGGAAGAGTAGCATTCGCAACTACCAACGGTCGACTTACGGATGATGCCGACTTCGTGTTTGCCACCGATACCCTTACCGTTACCAAGATAGCTTCCTTTATTCTCATGGGTAAGCTCACCGCTGGAGTCGTTGAGATAGAAGGCTCGAACTTCGATATAAATGGGGGTACAGTGGATGGCATAACTAGCCTCACGGCAGCAGGGAATCTTGATATAGGGTCCTACGAATTGAAGGCGCAAACGTTTGAGTCCGATGTAACAACGGGAACAGCTCCCCTCACAATAGCTTCAACAACAGTAGTTCCGAATCTCAATGTCGACCAAGTTGACGGATTCGACTTCAGCCAAGGAGTTTCAATTGGTAATGTTCCAGCGTTCTTGGTTGCACCAGCTTCTAACCAACTTAATTTTGCTACTGCTTCAGACGTAACAGTTGTTTGGGGAACGGAAATATACGACATTGGGGGTAATTTTGCTTCCAATGCTTTTACTGCGCCGGTAACGGGGAAGTATTTGCTGCAAGCATGTGTACATTTCCAGAACATTGATACGGCGGGTGGACTTTATCAGGTACAGATTGCTACAAGCAACAGAGTGTATCGGTTTAAGATGACCCCCACGCAGTTTGCTGCCGATGTAGCTGATTGGAGTGCAAGTGCTTGTGTGGTTGCTGACATGGATACCTCTGATATAGCAGAGATTAGAGTTGCTCAACAGGGGGGAACCGCACAGGCCGACATAAGCACTGATAGTTGGTTTAGTGGAGTTCTTGTTGGGTAAAGGAAAATGGGCGAACTATTCTCTCCACTAAGGAACTGGAAAGCAAAGGGAAGCTGTAATATGTACATCGAAAGCTGGTTCAGCGGGCACCTAGTGGGACTATACTAATGGCAGAAATTTTCAGTCCACCCTTAATACAGGCTAAAACTTGGGAAGAGGCTCAGCGTAAGTTTAATGAAGTAATCCGTCAGTTATCTCGACAATTTAATAACATTTACACTGGAGCAAACATCCCTACGGACCGTATAAAAGATGATTCCATTACTGAGACCAAGATAGCTGACGATTCAATAGCAACCCCACACTTACAGGCTAACTGCGTTACATCTGCCAAGGTTATAGCCGATTCTATCACTTCGGGCAAGATAAGCGTCACTGACTTAGTAGATATTGTTAATCTTCTCACCATAGCTTCCGGCAGGATTGTGATAGGGGCCGATGCTATTGGTTCGGGGTTAGACGGAATAGTTATTAACGATGGCACTCGCAATAGGGTAGAGATTGGAGAGTACACCGCAGATACCTATGGTATCCGTCTTTACGATTCCAGCGGAGTTCTTTGGAATAACGCTGGGGAGTCTCAACTCGTATGGCAAGAGGTCTATGACAATATCCTTACCTCCGCAGCTACTTCTGTCACCATTTCATCCCTAACTGGAGATACTGACCACATCTACCATATCTATATGAGGGTGGTTAATGATTACAATGGGGTAGTAAATTATACTATGCGCCCCAATAATGACTCCACTGCCGACAAGGATTACCAGTGGGTTAGGGCTGACGGAGCTGCGGTAACATCGAATGAGGTAGCTGACCAAACTGGAATGGTTCTCCTGACTACCGATGCTCAGGATAAGGTGGGGGTAGTATGGGGACAGCTATATGCTAAGGCGGGAGAAGTTCGCACCCTTCTGCATCTCGCTATGGAAAACCAGACAACTACAGATGCGGGACAGTGGTGGAGTAGGGCGGGAATGTGGAGTGGGACAGCGGGAGAAATCACATCTCTAGTCATCCTAGCAGACCAAACTAACGGACTGGGTGTAGGCACCCATATCTCAGTCTACAAGATAAAGAGTTTCTAATGGAAATCATAGAAGAAGAGATTACATGGGACGGTGATGGAAAGAAACTGAAGCGTAAGTTTAAATCAGCGGCAGGCATAGCTGAGGATGTGCTACTACTAGAGCCGTCCAATTCGTACAAGCAGAATGTTATGAAACCGATGCAAGATGAGGGAAAGATACGGCAGAAACAGGCAGATGATGAGACGAAGATTGCAAATAAAATACGAGATATGGCTATCAAGGAACTGAAGAAGGACAGAGAGCTATGACCTATTGGCCTAGTTATAGACAGAACAATTTTAGAGGTATCAATAATAAGACCGATGACTTCCGTATAGAGAATGAGGAAGCATCTGACGGTAAGAATTTCCTCGTAGACGATGAGGGCACTCTTAAATCTCGTCCCGGTAGAGCCAAGAGAAATGGCACTGCTATTAGCGGCACTCCAGATGTTTTGAGCCTATTCCGCTATTACCACAGTGATGACTCTACCGTGAAACTCATAGCTTCTGCTGGAACTGACATTTGGCTAGGTGCTGAGACTACTCCGTTTAATTTCACTTCCCTAGAAACCTCTCTTACTTCTAATGTTAAGTGGCGATTCGTCCAGTTTAGAGATAAGGTTTTCGGTTGTAACGGAACCGACTCTAACTGGAAATATGATGGAACCAATGCGATAGTTATGGGAGTGGAAGTACCTAACGCTCCAGCCGTAGCGATAGGCGCTTCAACTGGGCTCACTGGGGACTACTACTATAAGGTATCCTGGCAGGTAGACTCTTATGAAGAGGGAGATGCTTCAGTAGCCTCTTCTCTCATACAGCCTTCCAATGAAGATATAACGGTGACAAAGCCTACCAATACTCCCGAAGGGGATGTCACCGATTGGATTATCTATCGTACTAAAGCGGGTGGTTCCCTCTATTATAAGGTCGCAAGCGTAGCGATAGGAACAGGGACTTATACCGATAGCACCACGGACGCAAACCTAGATACGGCAAGCGAGGCTCCGACAGATAACAACGTACCACCTGTAAATGCAGACTTCATAGCTCTTCATCACCGCTACGTTTTCCTAGTGGATAAGGATACTTCTCGTATCTATTTCTCCAAGCAGGATTATCCAGAGACCTACCCTGCGGCTAATTATTTTGATGTGATGGAGAAGGACGGGGAGAACCTTAATGGTATCATTTCCTCTCAGGGGGGGCTGTGGCTGTTCAAGAAGAACAATCTATATTTGCTCAGCGGGAATGACACCACCGATTTCGGGATACCTACTAATAGCTATACCCATTATGGTTGTTATGCCGCCGATAGCATCAAAGATTGTACACTTCAGGGGATGAACGTTATCCTTTACCTACATAAGACTGGTGTGAGAATGTGGAATGGAGCTAGCTCCCAGCTTGTTTCTCGTAAAATTCAAACGACTATTGATACAATAGATTTGGACTACATAGACAAGGCCGAGGCTGAGGTCGTTGGGGATGAATACTGGATTTCATTCTGTACTAGTGGGACGAGCAACAACGAAACTTGGGTTTTGAATCTATTGGATGGGGGATGGAGAAAATATGACTTTGGTTGTAATGCTCTCCTCGAATGGAAAGACGGTACGTTAATGAGCGGTCAGAACAGCGGTTGGGTTTACACGGAAGATACGGGTACGACAGACCTCTCCGCCAACATATCTGCCGAGTATTATACCAAAAACTATACCTTCCCTCATGAAGCGGGTAACACTAACAGGTATAGGGAGTTCAGCCTTTGGGCGAGTCTAGCTACGGACGATTTGTCCGTAAACTTCGTCGTAGACAACGACAGCACCAACAAGAGCTTCACAAAGACCCTATCAGCAATCGGTTCAACTCTAGTGAAGAAACGCTTTTCTTTACCCCAGTTCCTTACAGGTGAACTTATCAAGATAAAATTCAGTTGGGCTTCACAAAATGCGTGTGAAGTCAGAGCTTTTGAAGTTAGGTATATGCAAATACCTAGGAGATGAGAATGGCGTTCAAGAAGGGTTTCGTTCCTTGGAATAAAGACACCCTGCAATTCTTGTAACACAAGTGCTAATTTCCACAGAAAAGATTGGATGCAATACTTTATGTTTCTTCCTAGGAGGTAATTATGGCAACACTTGACCCGGCTCTAGCGAGAGAAGGATGGATAGCTTACTCAACCCCAATCTGGCAACAGGCTGGTAGAAGCGAAGATTGGATAGCACAGAATATAGAAGATGAGTGGGCTTCTAGTGAAGCTGACATTCTACGCAGGTATGCAGCGGGGGAGTTTGCTGGGGTAGGGTATGAGCCACCGGTTGATGAGCCGATACCGGT
>CEPX01198101.1_pt1 | contig 18471 bp, 25 predicted proteins | sample 361361 | NCBI WGS metagenome assembly CEPX01 (sample SAMEA2619974, study PRJEB7988) | marine metagenome | biome: marine biome (ENVO:00000447); feature: mesopelagic zone (ENVO:00000213) & marine oxygen minimum zone (ENVO:01000065); material: "saline water (ENVO:00002010), including plankton...
CAAAATTTAAGGAAAGCATCATAAAACTCTAGCTTATATTGCAACCTAACATCACTCATCTTACCATTAGGATAATAAATATTCATTAAGATAAAACTTTCAAACTCTAAAACCAAAACTCTACCTTCACTATCAAACTTAGCAACACCCATGCCCTTACTAACTTTCAAAGGTTTTTCTTTGCTCCACACTGCAACACCACTATAACCTTTTTTCTCTGCAGCACAATGATAAAAATAGTAACTGTCAATATTTACTAAGTGATCTGGTATCTGCTCATCCTGCGCTTTAGTTTCTTGCACACAAAGAATATCAAACTTATGTTCATCAACAAACTTAAGAAATCCTTTCCTATCAGCAGCTCTTATTCCATTAACATTCCAAGACACAATACGCATAATATTTCATTTACAATACTCCTATTTAATCTTTTCCGGAACATTTATATGGCTACCATAATTTCTCCACCGTCATGACACCTAAAGAATCTTACTTGAAAGCAGGCAGAATACATCATGAAATCTGTGAAAAAGCGAGAGCTATAGTCAAACCAGGTGCAAAGTACATAGACATTGCCAGACAAATTGAAGAATGGATACAAGAAGCTGGCGCATCCTTAGCATTCCCTGTAAACTTGCAAGTAAATAACCAAGTACATTACTCTCCAATCCCTAACGATCCAAATATTTTGAAAGACGACGACTTAATCAAAGTAGACATTGGCATACACTTAGACGGTTACATTGCTGATGGTGCTTTCACTTTAACTTTCGACAAAGATTACCAAGACTTGGTAGACTTCACTGAAAAAGCTTTGAAGAACGCTATCACTGGCTTGAAACCTGGCATGCCTTTAAGCGAGATTGGAAAACGCTTAGACGAAAGTTTGAAAGATTCTAAATACAAGATTGTAAGAAATTTAATGGGTCACCAAGTGCAACAATACAACTTACACGGCGACAAATCAGTTTTAGTTTACGAAAACAAAGAAAACAAAAATATCTTGGAAGTTGGCGAAGCTTTCGCTATAGAAATTTTCATCACTGATGGCGATGGCTGGATCCGTGCAGCTCCAGAAGTAACTATTTACTCTGTTTCTAACCCCAACGCTCCTTCAAGAAATCCTAGAGTGAAAAAGTTAATCAAAGAAATTTGGAAAAAAAGAAAAAGTTTTCCTTTCAGCGAACGTTACGTTGTAGAACATTTAGGATATTCTAAGGTAGACTTCTTTTTACTTTTGAAAACTGACGCATTACACCAATACCAAGTTCTTGTAGAAAAGCCTGGCACAAAAGTTGCGCAGTTTGAAGATGTTATCTACGTTGATGAAAACGAAGTTATTATCACAACAAAACCGCAGTAAAAGCAAAAACTTTATATATCCTTCTAGCAGCTATAGTAAATAATAAACGAGGTGAAAAATTTTATGGGATTTTGGTCAAGCTTAAAAAATAAATTATCAAAAGATTCTTATGCTGATATAGCAAGTGCAACAAGACTCAAAAAAGAAGAAGCGAAGGTACGAGCTGGTGATCTTGCTGCGGCACGTGAAAGGGAAGCTGTAGAATCTTCAGCAGAACTACAAGTAAGAAGTCTTGCTGCTGCTGTGCAACAGTTTAATGATGAAGCAAAAGTAGAACAAGGGCTACTGATGAAGGCAAGGTCAGAATTGGATGGCGCCTTCTTACACATCAACCTTACACATAGAGTACAAAGAATTCAGAACTTCATAGACAAGCTTCACGAAGATAGCATTAGACTTTTAGAATTAGACCGAAGAGCACAAGTGATTCATGGACAAATTATGAACCAAAGTTTAGCTTCTGGAAAAATATCTAAAGGGACATGGAAAATTTTAAGAGACACAGCAGATGATATTCAAAAGAGTGCAGCACACTTAGCTAAAGAGTTTGATACTGCAACCGTCTTAGCAAGACAACAACGTGCACAATTAGCTGGAGAACTAGAGAAAGCAAAAAAGAGTTCTAGAATGCTTGATGAATGGTTGAAAAGATATCCTAATTTCAAGTCAATTCAAACAAGTCTCATCTCTGAAATTGAAGAGACTGTAAAGAATGCAAAATCTGCTGCAGGTCCTGGCTTAACTGATAGACAAGCTCGCAGAGGAAGTCAAGCTGTAAGGAGGGCATTAGACAACCAGCATAGGAGAAGAGAACGTCTTGCAAACAACATGAGACTCTTAGGCCAAAAGCATTAATTATCTTTCTTATTTTTATTCCATTCCTTGAGCATCTAAGGAATAATCTTTATCTTGTAAAACGTAAAGTGTATCACCATTCTGTTCTCTAACAATTTCCAATAACTTTTCATTTTCTTTAATTACTGGATTTCTTGCAACTTCTAACCAATACTGTTTACCTACAAAATTTCTATTTTCTGGAAGTTCAAGCACTTTCTCTCTAACTTCTGCAATCTTTCTCAAATCTCTTTCTCCTGCAATCTTTGACCAGACAAGAGAACTAAACAAATCTACTGCTCCATCAAGAACTTTTGTAAAAAGGTCATCTCTATTATATTGCAAAGAGCCGATATTACCATAAAGCCTTGCAATGTCTTTAATTCGCTTTTCTCTTCCAGGATCAGCCACAGTATCATCAACCAACTTTGGCATCCCTAAATTATCCAAGCCTGCAATAATGTTAAAATCAAATCTTATGTTTGCACCGGAAGGCACAGGAAACACTGGTCCATAGAAAAAGACAGTCATAAAACTACTTCCTCTACCTATAACAGCAGATTCTTCATCACTATCAATCAATCTTTCTAAGGCTCCTATATCTGGAAATATTAAACGCTCACCATGTTTAAAGCTAAAATTTTGATCAATATAGACTGCCATACAATATGAGAATTCTGCTACTTTTTATAAGTCTTTCTCACACAAACTTTATAAAAAATCAGCAACTAAAATATAGCTATGATCACCAGATTTCAGAAGATAACTATCATCAAACTCAGAGAACCTAAGAAAGCCATCAATAAAGAGCTACAATGGCTATCTGAGAGCCTAGGATTATTCTCAGAGCGAGACAAAGAACGTTCTTGCTTCAGAGTATTCCTAGCAATCTTGGAAGCTAGACGCCCTGTTACTTCTGACGAGCTCGCATACAAATTAGAACTTAGCAGAGCCACTGTAATCCACCATTTACACAAACTCATAGCAGCTGGAATTGTAATCGTACAAAACAATACATACGCTTTACGTGCAAAGAACTTAGAAACAACGCTAAAGAAAATGAAAGCAGACGTTTTATCAGCTTACGAAGAAATAGAATTAGTAGCTAGAGAGATAGATAAGAAATTAAATATTTAATGGAAGATTTCTGTATCATGCACATTTTTGTACTGGAACAATTCTTCAACACCGAACCATAGCTTAATTTCTCGCTCAGCATCTTCAGCATCTCCAGAGGCATGCACAACATTCTTCACTGCAATTTTCTTATCATCTGCATACTTGAAACTTACATGCGCATAATCCCCACGAATAGTTCCAGGCTGCGCAGCCTTAGGCTCAGTGGTACCAACAATCTTACGCACAACTTCTATTGCAGAGATACCTTCCCATGCCATTGCAACTACAGGCCCTTCAGTGACAAATTTAAGAAGATCATTCCTAACTCTTTCACCTCTCCTTTCTGCAATATCTTGAGTATAATGTTTCTTCGCAAAATCATCATCCAACCACAACATCTTCATACCAATAAGTTTCAGGCCAGACTTTTCAAATCGCTGTACTACGTCACCAACTATAGATCTTTTTACACCATCAGGCTTAACCATAACAAACGTTCTTTCTATCATGGCCTGGAGAAATTTTCTTACCTTTATAATATTTACCATAAACTTTTTATAGAATTATAAAAAAACTAAATCTATGTCAATTTACAAATGGCCTGGAAGTACCGTTGGAGAGATTGAATTTAGTCATGCATTAAGCTATGAAGCAAAGGACAGGAAAATCACTTTTGTGGGGGGCTATAGTTCAGATTTAGATTCTATGGTTTTAGAATATTTAGAAGGAAGTGACCCTACTAGATTTTTTAGATTCTCAGACATCTATGCCTTATTTGTAGCTGGAGAAAAAGATCCAGCTCTATTAAATCGAACTTTTGAAAACCTAGCTGTTTCAAAACCTAATTCACTATATGGTCCTCGGCATTTACTAAAGGGAGTAAAAAAAGCCTTAAGCAAAGATCCATCGGGCTTAACTGATAAACCTATAGGTTTTCCAGAATTAGTTGGTTGGAATCAATCAGTTATGCTAATTTTAAGTAGAAGTGAATATCTAAGCTCAGAAGAAATAGCAATTGAAATAGAAAGAAATACAATTATTTCTTATCTTTAGCTAAGACCTTAGCTAAGCTAGTAACCCATTTCATCTTTCTTGCTTTACGTTTCAACTTATTTTGATGCAACTCACATTTCCTAGAACAGAACCTAGCTTGCTTACCAGACTTATACACAAAGATCATACCTGTACCCTTAGCAATTTCTCTAGCACAAAAAGTACACTTAACCATTATCGCTTACCTCTGTTCAACTTTCTTGCTTCAATCTCAGTTTCTCTAAGCATTAGAATATCTTTAACTCTAACAGGACCTCTAACATTACGCGTCATAATTTTGTTTGCATCTCTACCATCCAGAATTTTACAACGTACTTGAATAACTTCACCTCTCGTACCAGTTCTACCGACAACTTCTTCAACTCTAGCAGGAACAGCATTGCTAAACAAACTTTGTTTAGCATCATCTTTCTTAGAATCTTTCTTACTCTTCTTTGGAGCCATTGTTTCCGCCTACAGCATCACTAATCTGCTTGATAGTTGTTTTAGCATTTCCTTCTTGAATTATAGCAACTGCGCTCGTACCTACTGGCAACCCTGCAGCTCTACCTAACTCAACTTTGTTAGGCACTTCAACATAAGCAACTTGCTTTTCTTTACATAATGGTGCAAGATGCATAATAACTTCTTTAGGGTCAGTATCTTTCGCTACTACCACTAATTTCGCTATGCCTTTCTCTGCAGCTTTTGTTGTTTCATTAGTACCTTTCCGAATCTTTCCAGAAGCCAGCGCCTGCTCTACAGCTTCGAACGCTTTTTCTTGTAATTGTTTATCATCCATCGTCATTAACTCCTAAGGGTCTCAGACTTTGGAGGAAATATTGACTGTTTATAAATCTTTCTCTACTATTCTACTCAACTATCTGTTGAATTAATTTTCAAGCAAACTTTTATAATCTATAAGAAAGGGTTTACTCCTTCGATGGAAGATATTCAAAGTTTTGACTCTTTCCTAGACTCTTGCCCAAAGCTAGATTCTCCCGAAAGATGGTACAGTAACGGATTAACTGCAGAAGATGCTGCTGGTCTTGATTGGGAAATCTGCGATATATTTTATCATAAGACCATATTAACTCCTTTTGGACCAAACTTAATTTTAAAACTTTCAAATTCTTTGCTTGATGATAAAGAATTAAGACTAAATCAAAATGATTCTGAGACTCTTTTTGAGTTAGCTAGAGGCTCAAATATCTTAACTGAATCAAGATATAGAAGAAAAGAAATCAGTATGTATCTAGAAGATAATGGAGAAGTTGTAGGGATAAGTGTCCCATAAAACTATCTTTTTCTCGAAGTTTTCCTCTTAGAAACTTTTCTTCTGCTAGATTTTCTCTTTGCAGCTTTACGCTTACTAGCCTTCTTCCTAGAAGTTTTTTTCTTAACAGTCTTACGCTTAGCTGCTTTTCTCTTAGTAGTCTTCTTCCTAGTACTAGCTTTCTTTTTCTTTCTCTTCTTAGATTGTCTTTCTAACTTTTTCAACTCTTTCTCAAGCATCTCCAGACTTTTCTTAGAAATTACTAAAGCTTCCTTACCTGCAAACTTAATTCCATGCTTCATCTTACGCTCAAGCTTAGGACCAGACAAACTTAGAATACTACTTTTCTTTTTCTTACCTTTCTTCACAAGTTTACGACCAACTTTTTTGAACTTATCTTTTACTGTTGCCCCAACACCAATACCAGCATAACCTAACTTTCGCAACTTTCTTCGCATTATCTTCACCTCCTTCTTCGTTCACGCACAATGGACACCATCAACCCGAACGACAATATTAAACTTACTAAGATGGCCAACCAAGCCAAGAGCGAAACACCATAAAATATTGGCCCTGCTCCTGCAAGCGTTAACAATCCTGCACCAACGATCAAGCTCCCAATGATAACACTCAATACCAAATGATGGCTTGATTTATCCAACTCTCTCGTAAAATTTTGTAAGTCTTTATGATTAACATCAACCTTAACGGTTGCACCTTTCTTGAATATGTACATTAAAGTTCTTAAATCTTCCGGAATTTTTCTTAGATGTCTACTCCATCTAAACACTCCACTCTTAACATTACCTATAACTTTCCTTGGATCATTTTGCTCTTTCAAAATTTTCTCAACCATTGGTCCACATATTTTTACGAAGTTAGCTTGCGGCCAAAGTTTACGCGCAAAAGCTTCAGTGGTAACAACAGCTTTACCCAACAACACAAAGTTACCGGGGTATTCAATGTTATACTTCCTAGCCATTGCAAAAGTGTCTGCGAAGAAACTACCCATATTAATCTCATCTAATGTGCTATCATGGTAAGGTGCCCAAGACTCAAAAAGATCTTGCTTAAACTTACTCATATCCACGTCAGCTTCAAGCACACCGAGATTAACGAAAGCATCACCCAACATATCCAAATTTCCTTTAACCAAACCTACCAACATCAACTCAACAGCCTCAGCAGTGTCCGGAGAGACTCTACCAACAATTCCAAAATCTAAGAAAGATATTTTTCCATCATCCATTATGAAAACATTACCAGGGTGTGGATCAGCATGGAAGACATGCATCCTAAAAACTTGCTCAATAAAACTTTTGTAAACTAACATAGAAATTCTCTTCTTTTGTTTCTCATTTAGTTCTTTAGCTTCAGAAATTTTCTTACCATTAATGAAACTCATAGTTAGAACTTTCTCACTTGTGAACTCTTTGTAGACTTTAGGAATCTTGATGTACTGACTATACTTATATTTCCTAAAAAACAAATTAATATTCTTAGCTTCCTGCAAAAAATCCAACTCTTTCCTTGTGTACTTTTCAAACTCAGCCACAATCTTCTTAGGCTTGAAAGCTCTGCTTGCTTCAACATGCTCTTCAGCTTGCTCAGCAATATAATACAAAATATCAATATCGCTCTGGAACACTTTAGCTATGTGCGGCCTTTGCACTTTTACTGCAACAGTTTGCCCTGACTTAAGCTCAGCCTTATGCACTTGCGCAACAGAGGCAGCAGCTATCGGTGTCTTATCAAAGGTTTTGAACACTCTGTGTATAGGCTTACCTAACTCAGCTTCAACAACTTTCTTCACAGCAGAGTAAGGTATAGGCTTCACTTGATCTTGCAGCTTAGCAAACTCTTCACAATATTCTTGCGGTATAAGATCAGAACGCAATGACAACATCTGGCCCAGCTTAACAAAAGCTCCACCTGCTTCTTCCATTGCTCGCCTTAAACGTTTCGCATGAGAATCTCTTCTTTTCTTACCTTTCTTAGCAGTCTTCATTCGCTTCTCTATCGGCAAATGCGACTTGAAACGCAAGTCATCAACAACCTCGCCAAATCCTTCTTTGAACAGAATGTTAACAATCTGTCTCAATCGAGAAAAATTCCTAATAGCTTGCATCAAGGCCATACAGCTTGATTATGGTCTACTTACTTTAAATAAGTATCTATATGTTAAGGGGAACTTGGCTACTAAGAACAACGAAAGCAACTGCAACCAAAGTTGCCACACTCCAAGCCACTTTGCTCCAGTTCCAAACTTTCTTCCCATCCAATATCCAGAATGGTATCAAATTAAACAATGCTAACCACGCATTAATCAAAAAACCAAAAGCAAAGATCTTAGCAACAAATCCTTCTGTAACAAAAAACGTTCCTATCATAAAAGATATAGCAAACACAATGTTCACTACAGGCCCTGCTATAGAAATCAAACCATTACGCTTCTTGCTAACCCTTCCAGCTATCATCACTGCGCCAGGCGCTGCAAATATTACTCCAAGAAAAGATATGATCACTGCCAAAAACAACATTTGATTATCTGCTCTAAACTCAGCGAAACAACCATAACGTTGCGCAACCACTTTATGGCCAAGCTCATGAAACAAGAACCCAGTTCCAACAGTGATAGCTGCCAAAATAAAATTCAGAAAAAAATCCAATCCAAACGCAGCTCTTGACAAAACGATTGCAAAAGCGATAGAGATAACTATCCAAGCCTTAGCCAAATCTCTTATCTCAATCTTAGAGAACTTTATTTCCATATGCACTAACTTGAATAAGAAATATATAAAACCTTTCCTAAAGATAACAAACTAACTTTTAGGATACGCAATTCTTTTAAATAGAGACAATAGCAATCAAAACATGAAAATTATACTTCCAATAGCTGGGAAAGGTACTAGGGTCAGACCACACTCTTACTCTAAAACTAAGACTTACATCCGTGTTGCAGACACTTCAGCTATCGAATACGTTATCAAGCACATGCTTACTACTAAGCCTGAAGAAATCATTATAATCCACGACAAATACACTGGAAATATTCACAAAGAAAAGCTACCTAAACTCTTCCCTAAAGTAAACTTTAAGTTTGAACAACAAGAAGAACAATTGGGTCCAGTGCACGCTTACTTAATGGCTAAAGCACATATCAAAGAAGGTGACGACATACTTATCATAAACTGCGACTGTTTGTTCATAAAAAATTTGTCATGCATACAAAACTTACAAGAATATGATGGAATACTTTTTGTTAAAGAAGTTGAAGACTATCAACATTTCGGAGTTGTTGTGCATAAAGATAATATAATGCTTGACAATGTTGAGAAACCGGATAAACCTGTATCAAAGTTAGCTCACATTGGTTGCTACTATTTTAAAAATGGCAAAGAAACCATGGACTATTTCCAAGAACAAATAGACAAAGGCCAAAAAGCAAAAGGTGAATTTTATATGCCTGTCCTTTACGCCAACATGCTTAGAGATAATAAGAAAATCTATATCGAAGAAGTAGATGATTGGCTAGACGTTGGGCAGATCAAAAATATTTTAGAAACCAATGCTAAACTATTGCAAGGCAAAGTGTGGAAAGGTAAAGGAGTAGTAATCGAAAACTCTGAGTTCGGAGAAAACGTAGCCATCCATCCTAACACTAAAATAATTAACTGCAAGATTACTAATTCAATAATTGGAGAGAACACAATCCTGGAAGGGTTAACAATAAAAGACTCTGTAATCGGCGACAACGTGGTGATAAAAAAGGAAGCGCAAGTCTACAATATAGGCGACGACTCCACAATCATGTAAAATGAAAATTATCATACCAATCGCAGGCAAAGGTACAAGGTTACGACCTCACACCTATTCTAAACCAAAACCTTTCATGCCAGTTGCTGGCAAACAAGTGATAGACTTCATTCTTGATACAGTCCTACCATTAAACCCTAGCGAAATCATCATAGTCCACGACCGTTACACAGAAGTTGGAGTGAAAAGGGTACTCTCAGAATATTTTCCTAACTTAACTTTCAAGTTTTCTATGCAATACTTACCTCTAGGCACTGGCCACGCTATTTACCAAACGAAAGAACACATCCATGAAGGGGACGAGATAGTCATAGCCTTCTGCGACATGATCATCGGCACAGACATAAGCAGGATTAACACTTTAAAGAACGATTCCGACGGAATAATTTTTGGTATAGAAGTAAATGATCCAGAAAATTACGGCGTACTCGTGCACAAAAATAATATTATAACAGATATCATTGAGAAAGCTAAAGATCCACCTTCCAACATGGCCAACATGGGTTTGTTTTATTTCAAAGACGGCTACAAATTCATCAACACTTACTTACAAAAAGTCATGGACGCTGGAAAAAATACGCAAGGAGAATATTACATAACAGACGCTTTCACTTTTATGGTCGCAGACAATAATAAATTATTAGTTGAGAAAATAGATTACGTACTAGACACTGGCACTGTAGACAAACTAATTGAAGCCAACAAATTCTTATTGAAAAGCAGTGTAGTAAAAGCGGATGATGTCATTATAGAAAACTCAGAGATTGGCGAGAACGTGAGCATAGCTTCTAACACAGTGATAAGAAATTGCAAGATTAGCAACAGTATTATAGGTTCAAACACAATTCTTGAAGGAATGGAAATAAAAGATTCTTTGATTGGGAGCAATGTTACAATGAAGAGAGAAGGGCAAAAGATTAATATTGGCGATGGTTGTTCTATGGAATAAGAAATGGCAAGAAAACTAGTAACATCAGGTTATGAAGGTTTGTTAGTAGAAATATTAGCTCAAGCGGTTAGGGATGCAACAAACACAAAAAGTGATGGCCAATCTAAAATGTGGGAAGTAAAAGCAAAGAGATGGTTAAAAGATGGAAACATAGGCTATCTTTCCCTTAATAGACTTTGTCTTCATTTAGACTTAGATCCTGACTTTGTTCGCAGAAGAGTTGAAAAAGAATATGGTGGAAACTATTTGTCCAGCAGTTTAGAATATAATGACATTTACAATCAAGATTAATCATGAGCATACACAAACAACATTTTCTCTTTATCATCTAACCTACAGAAAAACATTCGCTCGAATTGCACAACCTCACCTTCTTTCAACTTAGCCAATGCAGCTTCACCTTTTCCCTTAATCAAACTGCCATCATCCATCAAAACTTGAACATCAATCGCTCCTTCAACAGGGACAGCATGAATAATATTAGCTTTCAAAGCAGAATCATACTCCTCAGAAACAAAAGTATCATTCTCAAAATTAAACATATGCATAAACCTATACACTTTCCCAGACATGATAGGGTCTTGCACATAGAAGCTTTCACTCAAAGAAACTTTACGTTTACCCAAGCCTTCATTGCTAGGATGATTAGGCACCATAACATTTTTCACCTCATGTTTAATATTAATTTTCTTAGCATCTTTCACAAAGAAAAACCTTTTAGTTGTATCATCAATCAACTTTCGATTAATAGAAGCTATCACACTAAAATCTAGCCTCGTTTCACTCGTAGATAAACCCGCTTCTACGGCAAGCTCATAAAAAGTTTCTGGATTTATACCACGCCTTCTCATACTCTTCAATGTAACCAAACGCGGATCATCCCAACCATCGACTTCACCTTTCTCGATCATCTCACGAATCACTCTACCCTTAGTCACAGCACCGACGATAGAAAACCGCCCATACTGTCTAATAGTTTGCTTCCTAAAACCTAAATGGTCTTTGATACGATTCTGCAATTCTATCCTCATCTTACCAAACTCAGAACTTCTAAAAATGTGGGTGATACCAGTAAACTCTCCAGCTACCACTGTCTCAAAATCATACAAAGGCCAAACCTTATACTTATCTTTCTGCAAAGTATGTGATGTATGAGAAATCCTAAACAGCACTGGATCTCGCATGACAGCATTCAAAGCATCCATATCGCCAGTCATTCTAAGCACACACTCACCTTGTTTGTAAATTCCATCCAACATCTTTTTCCAATGCTCTAAATTTTGTCTAGCATTTTGTTCTCTATGTTCACAAATCATAGAATTCGTTCTGTAAGCTCGCATCTTTTCAGATTCACAAAAACAAACGTAAGCTACTTCTTTCTCAATCATCTCTTCTGCATACTTGTAAAAAGTTTCCATATGCTTAGACACGATAACAGTATCATCCACATGCACACGCAACCACAACAAATCATCATATATTCCTTGATAATACTCTTGTTTCGACTTTTCTGGATTAGTATCCTCCAAACTCAGCACACATTTCCCATTATACTTCTTCGCATAAATATAATTGATAAGGAAAGACAAAGCATGTCCTACATGCAAATACTTGCTAGGCTCAGGCGGCAACCTAGTCACAACCCCTCCTTCAGTATTTTCTAAAGGGGGCAACTCTCGCTTCTTCTTATCTTTCTTCTCTAATAATTCAGGAGCAATCTTTTGCAAGCGAGCGGTCTGCTCTTCCAAGCTTAACTTATTCACTTCACTTACAATTCCTTGAATATTTTTGGCAAGAGTCTTCGCATCTTTCTTTAATTCTGGATACTGAGAAAACATAACGCCCATGATAGCACCAGGGTTAGCTTTCCCCTTATACTTGATAGCATTCTGCAAAGCAAACTTCTCAATATCCTTCTGCATGCTAAGGCAAAATACAGCAGAATTTATATAGATAACTGAATTCACAGGATTATGCAAGACTTGAAAGCACTTAACACTAGAGAAAAGAAAGACATTTACAAGAAACTTAAAGAACAGTTCGGCCATGATGAAAAGTTCGATCAAATAGTTTTGCTAAATCCTAAAGAAAAGATTTATTTGCTAAGCAAAGGTTATGCAGACTTAGATGTGAAAGGCATGCGAATAAATAACAAAGCATTATACTTTGGTAAATTGGAGAAAGATGGTTTAAGGTTAAGCATAGAAGGCTCACAACTAATCAAAGCTAACAAGAATGTAATCGAGTTAAACAAAGAAGAACTTCACCAATGGATGAAAGGCGAAGACATAGCTAAAGAGGGTTCACCAGGCTACGTAATAGTTAAACACAAAAAAGACATCTTCGGTTGCGGCATGCACAAGAACAACGTATTAAGAAACATGGTGCCTAAAGAAAGAAGATTGCACAGCGTTACGGAGTAGTTTTTTTATATCTACCTTCATTTAACACAAAAGAAGAATTTCCAATTACAAGACACAAAGAATAGCTTCTTTGATCATCAGACCTAATAACAACTTTACCTTCACGGCCAACAAAATTTTCCAAATCTCTAAGTATAGAATTTGGGCGAAAGAATCTTCTTATTTGTTCACCCTGTGATCCACTAATTCTATAAAACTCCAACGTTCCTGGTTGATTACGCAAGCCTTCAATCCCATAAGCTCTATAGTTGCCATTAGTTCTTATCGCAACAGCCTCTTTTTCAATCCCATGAACTACAGCATCACCAACAACTATTTCATCTACACTCATTTTCACTCTTTCAATTTTTTTTCTAACCTTATTCTATTCGTCATACCAAACTCATACTTACTAATAATCTTTTTGGCTTCCAACTTTTTCAAAACTCTGCTCACCTTCACCTTAGACAAGCCAGATTCTCTCACCAAATCTCTTTGCGTCATTGCACCTTCATGCCTTTGCAAAACTTTGATTATACTCTTTTCATCAACTAATAAAACTTCCGGATCTAAACTTCCATTATTCTTAACTTTATCTTCAATTCTTGCTTCAGCCTTTTTTTCAATAACATGTTCAATACTTCGCTGATTACTCTTTAATAAAATCCAGCCTGCCAAGAAACTCAACACAGCTCCTATACCTAGAAACAATGCTAAGAATCCTGCTAAAGAGCTCAATAAACTACTTCCATGGCCAAAGAATCTACCTAAAAACAATAACTCACCTCCAGCTTTATAGATTGCATAGAAGGTAAAAGCTAAAAAAGCAGATATTCCAGCATAGATAAAATTCAATATCATAACCAGATTTTTGAATCCTGTTTCACTTTGTTTCATCATCTTACGGCTTATATCAAACAATTTCACGAACGCATTAAATGTTGTTTCAGCCTTTTCTCCGGGTAGAAAGTCCGAATATTTAACGCTTTCGGATTTTCGATGGAGGACAAAAAATGAAGAAAACATTGATACCTATCTTCATGTTGTTGCTAGTAGTCTCTAGTGCAATTGCATTAGCAGATGAAGGCCTGCCTGAAGAACTAATAGAAGACTTTGACGTAGTCAACCCAACGGAAGAATACAAGCCAGAACCAAAGGTTCTGAAACATCCTTTCAATTTTGAGCACATAATTAATCGTTTAATGGAAAAGTTCGGTTTGAATGAAGACAACACTCTTGGTGATCTCATTGATGCAATTAAAGAAAATAGAAGAGAACACAAAGAAAGAATCATGGATAACTTAGGTGTTGACAGTGAAGAAGAACTGCGAGAAGCATTGAAAGAAAGGAACATAGAAAAGTTAAGAGATAGATTCGAGCTTGACGAAGATCTAAGCGATGAAGAAGTGCTTGAAGCTGTAAAAGCTGAAAGAATGGATCTTGTAAAAGAAACCTTGGGCTTAGCTGAAGATGCAAGTAAAGAAGAAGTAGAAACAGCTTGGAAAGAATGGCTAAAAGATAACAAAGTACTTTTGCCTGGCTTAAATTCCAAACTACATTTCTTTAGAAACTTCTTCTAAACTTTTTTTATTTTTTTTCAGAATCACGGTCAGCATACATAGTTAGTAATACGTCTGTATCCAAATCTCTTTTCCATTCAAGAGCTCCAAGAGAATAAGGTTCACCACTTATTATTGGTCTACTAATTGGATCAATACATTCATACTCTCTATTGGAAAAAGTAGAAGTTTTAGTCGGCTCCAATATTCCTTCTGGACACTCCCAAGTATCTGTAATAATTAAAGAATCATATCTAGCATTCTTTACAAGTCTTGATAGAGTAGCACTTAGCTTAGTTTCAACACCTTTATCGCTCACTATCTGAACTTTTTCCACTTCAAACCTATTCTCAGCAACTTCTTCTATAGCCAAACCAAGACTATATTCACCATGCACAGCTGCAGCTTCACTAACACTTGGCTTGTTACTATCTAGAACAAAACCAAACAAAGCGCTAACTGCTAAAACACCAGTTACTGCTACACCACCATAACTAAATCTTTTATTTCTAAAATCATCCAAAGGAATAATTTTTCCTTCATACTCTTCAGGCCCAATTTCTTCTAGAAAATGACTTGCTTCTTGCGTAAAACCAACTTCGTGCACTACACAATCATAAACTCTTTCCAATTCTCCTCTAAACTCTGGCACAACTGCAATGTCAAACTTATCTCCTAACTTTTTCTTCATATAATTTCTTGTGTCTGTCAAGATTGCATCAACGCTACGCCCATTATCATTACTAATTCCATTCTTCAAAGTTTTCAACCTTGATAGATTATATTTCTGATAAAACTCTTCTAACTCTGGAGCCAAAGCTTCCAACACTTCATCACTAACATTGTTCACAAAAGTTTCAACATTCTTAGCCCTATCTTCCATTGCCCAGTTACGACCAAGATCGAAACTATACTTATCATTCAGCTTAGCAGCGCCAAGACCTGAACTAAGGTCACTAAACATTTCTTTATAGACAGAAACATCATTATCTTCTTTCACTGCATCTTCTAAAGCTCTACCTTCATACCTATACCTTATTTGCTCAAGCTCTGGCCTAATATTTTCATCAACAGAGTTTATGATCTTATCAACATTAGCTCTCCTATCTTTATGGAAATGATTTCTCTCAACTTCAATATTATAAGTATCTTTCAATTCTTCAGGCTTCCAACCAGAATAAATTGACTCAATAGCAGCATCCCAAATAGGAGAAAAGCTATTATCTTGGTAAACTGTTTCTTCTAAGTCCATAATGCTGTCAAATCTAATAAGGATAGTATTTAAGAATTATGTAGAAGAAAATATCACTTTCACCAAGTTTAAATAACAATTGTATATTTCTCTTATCATGAAAATAGATGATCTTCTTGGCTTAGAGCAGTTTAAAGAACTAGATTTATTTTTAACTCAAGAGATGCACAGACTTGCAGGAGATGATTTAGTTGAAAGAATGACCAATGTTCTAGAGAATGAAGAGAATGCAAGAGACTGGTTCTACTCTCCAATAAAATCTCTAGATGATAAAAGGCCTTATGATTATTGTAAAGATGGTAAAATTTCTGAAGTAGAAAACGTACTTAACCGCATAGAACATGGAGTATACTCTTAATTCCTTTAGTAATACAAAACTCTTATAAGCAAAAATACCTTGACTAGCATCATGAAAGAACTTCTTGCAATGATGGACATACTTTCAGCTAGCGGCAATGAGAGTTCTATAAGAAACCATTTAATGAAGAAAATTAAACCTTATTGTAAAGATATTACTATTGACAAGTTCGGAAACTTAATAGTACACAAGAAAGGGAAAGGTCCTTCAGTCATGCTTGCAGCGCACATGGACGAGATAGGTTTAATGGTGCAAAGCATTAGCGACACTGGAGTAATTTACATAACTATGGTTGGCGGCATAGACCCTTTAGCTTGCCTTAACCAACACGTTAGAATTAAAGCAAACAGAGGCTGTATTAGGGGTGTAGTTTCCACGGTTGCAATAAGTGACGGGGAAGAAGCTGAAGAATTACCAATTGCTGAAGAACTTATCATAGACACTGGCCTAACAAAAAAACAATTGAAAACTAAAGGTGTAGACATAGGCACATACATTGAATTCGAACAAAAGGCAACTTACTTAGGTTCTAAAGATATTATTTGCGGCAAAGCTGTTGACGACAGAGTAGGTTGTTACATTTTAACAGAACTAATCAAGAAATGTAAAAATTTCAAGACCGACATTTACTTCGTCTTCACAGTGCAAGAAGAAGTAGGTCTGTACGGTGCGAAAACTTCCATCTACAACATCAACCCAGAATGGGCTATAGCAGTAGACGTAGGTAGCGCAAATGATTTAGAAGAACACTCACATAACATTACAAGAAAACTTGGCGGCGGCCCAACACTAACCATCATGGACGCTGAACTCATCGCCAACAAATGTTTGAACGACGCTATCAAATCCATAGCCAAAGGTAAGAAATTAAAGATACAACCAGAGGTTAGCGTTGAAGGCACCACTGACGCTCTCAACATAGCATTATCTAAAGGAGGAATTCCAACAACAGTACTAGGAGTGCCAGTTAGAAACTTACACACAGGAATCAGCGTAGTACACAGGCAAGACATTAAAGATTGCATCACTATAATGGGAGAATTATTAAAAAGTCCTCCAAAGATTTGTTTGTGAAATTAAATAAAATCTAACTGACCTTTCTTTTTCATCCTTTTGAAAGTATAATAACCTAATACTGCCAAGACTACAACTATCAAAGTAAAGATTCCAAAATAATCTTCAATGAAAGCGACTATAGTTTCTCCAAAGAACATTAAGAACAATGCAATGCTAAAGAAACGCAATCCTCTAGAGAATAAAGAAGCAATAACAAACTTCTTGAAATTAATATAAAACACTCCGCCTGCAATAGTAAAAACTTTGTATGGTATTGGAGAAAATCCTGCAATGAATATAGCCCAAGCTTCATACTTCTCAAACAATCTATGTACTTTCTTAATCTTCTCTTCTTTCACAACTTTAGTCAATAAAGGCCTACCAAATTTCAAACCTAAAAAATAACCAAACATACCACCCAAGACACTACCAAGCGTACAAACTGCAGCGAACCATAATGCTAGTGAAGGGTCTGCTAATGTTAAGAGAATAAGTAACAAGTCTGGAGGTATAGGAAAAAAGCTAGATTCCATGAAAGCCAACAAAAATAATCCAACTCCTCCTAAAGGCAAAAAAGTTTCTTGAGTCCATGTAATCAAAGAATTAACAATGTTCATGCTTCGTCATCTTTCCCTTGGAAGGCAATAAGATCTTCAGTTGTCAACAATTTCTTCTTCTTAATTTTCTCTTCAACCTTCTCTTTCTGCTCTTCTAACTTTTTATCTTGCTGAGCCTTACGCACTTTAGCGCTAGCATCTTTACGACGCCTTAATCCTCTTTTTTTCTTATACTCATCTCCAAGCTTATCTTTTAGAATTTTATTCACTTCAGAGAAAGCTTGCTTAAACGTGATAAACTTTTCAAAAGCATCTTCCTGCTCTTTCTTAACTTTATTAATTTCCTTAGACAACTTAGTAAAATCTTTATACACTTCTTTATTCTGTATTGCTAGCTCAGTAATTTGTTTATGAAACCCTTCAGCCATCTTCTTAGCTTCATCTATCTTCTTGGACAATTCTTTAGAACCTTTACTAACTTCTTTGCTAGCTTCCATACTACTTAACTCTTTCTTCAAAGCTTTAATTTGCTTCATAATTTTTTTCTCTTTATCAAAAGATACTGCACCTGTCTCAATCTGCGCCTTCAAACCATCAATCTGTTTCTTTAGCCCTTCAGGATTCTTACGTTTATTATCTCTATTTCTTCCATCTCTAGCTCTACTAACAGGCTTATCGTCATTTTTATTTTCTTTAATCTTAGAAATTAATTTTTTAACTTCATTATTATGAACATCACGCTTATCTTTTAATTCTTTAATCTTAGCAGAGAACTCATCATTCTTGCTTTTCACAATTTTAACACTAGTTATCAACTCAGCAATCTTTTGCTTCAACTCTTCTTTCTTCTCAAACCACTTTTCTTTCTTCTCATTCAAGTCATCCAGCTTAGCTTTCA
>CEPX01085786.1_pt1 | contig 18453 bp, 21 predicted proteins | sample 361361 | NCBI WGS metagenome assembly CEPX01 (sample SAMEA2619974, study PRJEB7988) | marine metagenome | biome: marine biome (ENVO:00000447); feature: mesopelagic zone (ENVO:00000213) & marine oxygen minimum zone (ENVO:01000065); material: "saline water (ENVO:00002010), including plankton...
CGATTATCCTTTCTTAAGTTCTTCTGCGAATCACATTTTTGATTTAACCATGGGTTATTCTAGTGGTTCAAATATGTCGGCCTCAACTAGTGAGCAGAATGCTAAGAAAATTAATATTTACACACAAATGGCCCAAGTTTTGGCGGGTTATCATCCTGATGGCGTAGTCAGGGAATTTGATGAAGATGGCGAATTAGAGTCGGGCACTAAAATTAGAGAAGCTTTTTTCATTAATTTTTCAAGACTTTTGGTAAAGGACGAAATTAAGAAAGGCTCTTTTTCTTTGACGTTTCTGACCGGCGGTACGGTTGAAACTCCGACAGACAATTATGCAATTACAGATTCTGGTTCTACAACTAATTTTTTCGTAAATTCGCCGGCTGGAGAATATGGAGTTTTGTACGACAGTACTGGCAATAGAAGAGGATTACTTTACTATCAGGCTGGTGTTGCTGTTGTGTCGGCCTCGGCTTTTGATTCTCCTGTGGGCGATCAACTTGCGTCGTTCGGCCCCCCAGACGCCGATATTGCTACCAATATTACCGATCTCATGATTAGTGCATCGATTACTGCAAGTTGTGACGGTATAAGAAATAGGTGGTATGATTGTTCGTTTAACAATACAACAGAATTGAATTCGACAATCTATTTTTGTAGGGCAAATCACAATAGTTTCAATTATAGCTCGAATCCAACCTATTTATCAAATAGTAAGATTCGCGTCAAAAACACAACTCTGGACGCTCCAGTATCATACATTACTACCGTAGGGTTGTATTCTGCAGATAACGAATTGTTGGCTGTGGCGAAACTTTCTGAACCTTTGAAAAAAGATCCAAGTACAGAATTGGCCATACGCGTTAGGTTGGATTATTAAATGTTATGGCATTGTATAAGTTTGGTCCCAATGATATATTTCATAACAGAATAAAGACTCTTCCTGAATCTAATTTCTATATCTATAGTGATAAAATTTATTATAAGAAATTCCACGAAATTAGTGGAACTTTGAATTCTGTTGCAAACATAAATCATGTTGACGTAGGATTTTTAAGTCTTTATGAGTTGAATGTTGATCGGCCTACTGGTGAGTTGATATATCCATTTGTAACCAAACAGGGAAGTTTAACAACTTTTAAGACTATTACAGTCGATGCGTTTCAATCAAATTCTCTATATGGAGATAGTTTGGATGGTGCTTATCCTTTGTCGGCTTCAATATATATTGACAATTATGATGGGAATTTAATAGACTCTAGTAGCCACTTGGCTACATTGAGGAATACTCTCAATTTTCATTCAAAATTGAGTCCTCACTATCAATACTCGTCTTCACTCGGAGATAAAAGCCAACAAGAATTGAGATTGATAAGTATACCTTCAATTTTTTACGGTTCCTCGATTGAAAAAGGAAGTGTAGATTTGAAGTTCTATGTGTCGGGCACTTTGATTGCGAGAGCCCAAGACAGAAATAGAAATGGTGAAATAGTTCAAACCGAACCATCGGGAAACGTAAACACTGGTAGTGTTGCTGGTGTTGTGTTATACGACGAAGGATTTTTGATACTAACTGGTACTTGGGATCTTTCCACTGAGACCGCAGATTACAGATTAAACGGTTCGGATTTGAATCCGAGTTGGAGGTTTTTCGGCACTACTAGTTCAACACTTCAGCGTGAAAGTTTTTCTTTAGACTTTAGGGGTGTTAATTACATTCCCACAGTTACAATGTTGGCCCATGCCAATAAAGGAGAATTGAACCACTCAAACAATCCTTCGTTTGTTAGGGTTGGCCAAACGAGAACGGCATTGACGACTTCTTTTGAATATAAAGAGCCTGAAAATTTGCAGATTAAAAACATTGTATCTAGTTCTCACACCGAACACACTGCTAGTTTCCAAAAGCACACATATATATCTAAGATTGGTGTTTATGACGAGGATAAAAATTTAATAGCAATTGCCAAGTTGGCAACTCCAGTTAAGAAAACGGAAAATAGAGAATTTACTTTTAAGCTAAAGTTGGATTTTTAAATGAAATGGTCAAAATTGAAAAAAATTATCTTTGAAGAGATATCGAATCTTGCAGAAGAGAACGAATCAATACATCCCGAGGCATCTGATGCGCTTTCTCGCGATGTTGTTGTCAACAAGGCTAAAAAAATTGAAAAATGGGGGGGGTTTAATTTTAAACAATTGAGGCGATTGGGGGCCGGCACCAAAGGTACGGCTTATGATGCGGGCTTCAACAAGGTGTTAAAAGTTACCTCCGACGGTAGCGAAGCAAAGGCTTCTTTGAGTCTTGTAAACAAGCACCACCCCAATATTACAAAATATTATAAAGTCGCGAGGGTGGATTTTCCTGGTCGTTTTGATTCTGAATATCTCATTGTGCAGGAAAGATTATATGAACCCGATAGCGTTCTAAGTTCTTTGGAATATGGGATATTGGAGGGCTTTTTGGAAAGGGGCTACCAATCCATGGGCTCCAAGACAGACCGTCCTTATCGTGAGGCGGAGATTTTGAGATTGTTGGACCCCTTAAGGGCCCCCGAAGGGGATTTGGCCCCAGAAGCGCATACTCACATGAAAAACATTATGTTTCAAATATTTGACGGACTAGAATTTTTAGAGGCCCAGGGAATTGAATATGTCGATCTGTGGATAGAGAATTTACTCTTTAGAGATGAGAGCACACCTGTTATAATAGATTTAGGTTATTCTAGAAGCCGTCAGACGGCAAAGATGGATGTGCTGGAACGAAAGAAATGAATTATTTGGGATTAGATATTAGTACAAGCGTTGTTGGTGTTACTCTTTTGGATGATAACGGAGAGTTAATATTTTGCGAAGCTTGGGATCTAAGACCTTTGGAAAAGGATTTGTTGGTTAAAGCTGATGTGGTGAAACAAAATCTTCAAAACATTAAACTTCCGGTTGATTACATAATGATTGAGCAGCCCCTGGAGCGGTTCATACAGGGCAGATCTTCAATAAAAACAATTCTTATGTTGGCAAAGTTCAACTGTCTTATTTCATATATTTGTAAAGAGATGTGGGGCGTAGTTCCAGAATATCTGGCGGCTACAAGTGCGAGAAAAAAATGTGGTATTGTTGCTCCAAGGGGTGAAAATGTTAAAGAATTTGTGCTAAAATATCTGTTAGACACAGAACCAAACTTTAACATTGAATACACGAGACATGGAAATCCAAAACACGGTTCGTTTGATAGAGCGGATAGTTTTGTTGTTGCCCGCGCTGGATTTGAACTTTGCAAACTGAAAAGCTCCGAATCTTAAAGGAAATCTTTGGTGACCACTACAAGGTAAGTGAAGAATATTTGTTTCACTGTCCTCGATGCAAACACCATAAGAAGAAATTATCGATAAATATCTCCAAGAATTGTTTTAAATGTTGGATTTGCGATTATAGTGGTAAGTCCATTTTTCGTCTTGTGCGAAAATACGGACATTTTTCCCACAAATTGAAATGGGAAAGTTTTGAATCGACGATAGATTTAAGCACCAACACTGTAGAGAACGCTTTTCTCGATAAAGAAGAAGAATATTTCAAAGTAGATCTTCCTGAAGAATTTATATCTCTTTGCAATCGAGGTTCTAAATTTGAAAACTTTTCAACCTTGAGGGCTAAAAGATATTTAAAAAGTCGGGGTCTCAACAAAGAAGACATTTTGAAATGGAAATTGGGTTGTTGCGTTTCTGGCAAATACGAAGGAAGAGTAATAATTCCTTCTTTTGATGAAAGGGGAAATGTGAACTATTTTGTCGCTAGAACTTATGAGGGTGATTATATCAAATATAAAAATGTATCTGCATCGAAGGATATTGTTTTTAACGAGCTTTATATAGATTGGGACAGCGATGTTGTGTTAGTTGAGGGTGTGTTTGATGCGTTTAAGGCCGGTAACGCTGTTCCGTTGCTTGGTTCTTCTTTGCGAGAAGATTCGAAGTTGGTCAACAAAATTGTTAAATACGATACGCCAATTTATATGGCTTTGGATACAGATGTAAAAAAGAAGACTCTTAGTTTTATGAAAAATTTGTTGCAATATGATATTGAACTGTACCAAGTTGACATAGGAGACAATAAGGATGTTGGTGAAATGACCAAGGAGGAGTTTTTGAGAGCGAAGAAAGACGCCCCTCCCGTTACGTTTGATAACTATTTAAAGTTTCTATTGTGAAATTTATCAATACGAAACAATTACAGCAAATCATTTGTGAAGGGATTGGGAAGTTCTTGGGACAAGAAAGTGGCTCATGGGTAAACGTGTGGAGAGAAGTTGAGTTATAAAGTAGCGCACATTAGTGACACTCACATACGTCTTCTTAAGTTTCATAAAGAATATCGCATTGTTTTTGAACAAATTTATTCACTTTTGAAGAAGGGTAAAGTTGATTACATCGTTCATTGTGGCGATCTTTTTCACAATAAAACCAATCTTAGCCCAGAGGCAGTAAAGCTTTCTTCTGAGTTTTTGAAAGGATTGGCCGATATTGCTCCAACTATGGTGATCGCCGGCAATCACGATGGCAATCTTAAGAACAGCAGCAGACAAGACGCAATTACACCAATCGTGGATGCATTAGAACATCAAAATTTGTTCTATTTTAAAGGATCTGGCGAATTTCACGTTAATGACGATTTGTGTTTTAACGTTTTATCTGTTTTTGATGAAGATAACTGGGTTAAACCAACTAGCCCAAAAAAAATAAATATAGCTTTGTATCACGGTTCAATCAACAATTGCTTGACAGATACCGGTTGGAAGATGGAAATTGGTGAACACGATTTGTCAATTTTTGATGGTCATGATTATGCATTGTTGGGAGATATTCATAAATGTCAAACTTTAGATGTTGATGGTAGAGTTCGTTATGCCGGAAGCACAATTCAACAAAATCATGGCGAGAGTAATGATAAGGGATTTTTGATTTGGGACATCGAGGATAAAGATAATTTTGAGGTTAGGCATGTTGAGCTTAAAAACCCAAAACCATTTGTTACCCTGGAACTTACTAAAAAAGGTAGAATTCCAAAACACAGCAACGTTCCCAAAGACGCTCGTTTGAGATTGGTGTCCAACAACAATCTTCCCTTAGATACATTAAGAAGGGCGGTGGAAATTGCAAAGAGCAGATTTAAACCAGAATCTGTTACGTTCCTGAACAGGGCGACTGGAAAAAACGGACAACTTCAAACCAATAACGATATCATAAAAGAAAACCTCAGAGATTTGGCAGTTCAAGAAAGGCTTATTAAGGAGTTTTTGAAAGATTTTCATGCTGACGATGAGGTGCTTGAAAAGGTGCTGGATTTAAACAAGAAATACAATGCTGTTGTTGAACAGGGCGAAGAAGTTGCCAGAAATATTAATTGGGAATTGATTTCATTGGAGTGGGACAACCTCTTCAATTATGGCAAAGGCAACAAGATCAATTTTAAAAATTTGAGTGGGATTGTTGGAATTTTTGGAAAGAACTTTTCAGGCAAATCTAGTATTATTGATGGGTTGTTGGTCACTCTTTATAATTCGATATCTAAAAATGCTAGAAAAAATCTTAACATCATTAACCAAAATAAACAATCTGCCAAAAGTAAGGCGGTTTTGAGAATCGGCGATTCAGATTATACAATCGAAAGAAGTATTGAGAAATATATCAAAAAATTAAAAGGCGTTGAAACAACCGAAGCACGAACGGATATAGAATTTTCATCTCATGATTCAGTCGCAGATGTGACTGTTGGTCGTAACGGATTGACCAGAACTGATACTGATAAAAATATTAGGAAACGATTTGGTGTTTTGGAGGATTTCCTATTAACGTCAATGGCGTCTCAAAATGGGGCCTTAGCGTTTATTAACGAAGGTTCAACTAGAAGGAAGGAGATTTTGGCCAAATTTCTTGATTTGGAGTTTTTTGAACAAAAATTTCGTTTAGCAAAAGATGACGCCGCCGACGTTAAGGGCGCCTTAAAAAGATTGGAAGATAGAAATTTTGATGAAGAAATTCTGGAAGCCGAAAAGCTGTTGGCTTTAAACTTAAACCAAATAAATGAGCTTGAAATTGTTTATGAAAAACAAAAGTCGCTCCTAAATGAACTAAGGGAAACATTGGTTACATTGAGTGCGCAAGTTTCAAACGTTCCAGAAGAAATTTTCAACATTCATGATTTGAGAACTGAGCAGGAAGGCAAAAAAGAAAAAAGAAACACTCTCAAGGAAGATAATCGCGAATTGAGAAAGCAAAGAACCAAGAAGAAGAATCTTCTGAAGAAAATCGAATTATTTTTGGGCAAGCAATTTGATATTGATGAGTGGGAGAAAAAGCGACTTTTAATTAAGGAGAAGAATTTAGATTTAAGCGTTCGACATGTTGAAATCTCTTCAGAGGAGCGCCGCTCGCAAGGTTATGGGGAAAAAATTAAATTATTAGAAGAGGTTCCTTGTGGAGAAGAGTATTCGCATTGTAAGTTTATTAAGGGTGCCTATGAGGCAAAAGAGCAATTTGATGTTGTTCGGGTTGCGATGGAGAAAATGAACGCTTCACGCCTTGAGCTTTGTGAGGAAATTGAAAAACTTAATTCGGAGAAAGTTGAGGAATATTTGAATAAACACAATCAAATTGTGGAGCGGCAAAGGTCACTGAACAGTGAAATCGTTCAGTTAAACTTGATAATTGACAAAAATAATGCAACTAGAGAATCTCTTTTTTTGCAAATTAGAGATTTGGACAAGAAAATAAGACGCTACGAGAAAAATAAAGATGTAGTGGAAAATTTGGAAAAATTGTACAACGAAAAGGAGGAGTTGGAAGTTAGATTGGGTGAAGAAAAAATTCTTCTTGAAGAGTATGATAAGAACATATTAGAGTTGTATAAGCAAAATGGTTCTCATGAGAATAGAATTCAAACTCTTAATGAACAAAAAGATGAATTACAATCCCTAAGGGATGAATACGAAGCTCATGATTTGTTTCAAAGATGTATGCATCCAAACGGCATTTCGTATGATGTGATTAAAAAGAAGCTTCCCGTAATAAACGACGAAATTGCTAAAGTGTTGGCCAATATTGTAGATTTTGAAGTATTTTTTGAGAACGAGGATAGAAGGCTAAACATATTTATTAAGCATCCGAAATTTGATCCCCGCCCTATTGAGATGGGCTCCGGCGCCGAGAAAATGATCGCCAGCACTGGCATAAGACTTGCGCTGTTGAGCATTTCTTCCTTACCCAAAGGAGATTTAATAATTTTAGATGAACCGGCAACAGAATTGGATGAAAGCAATATGGAGGGATTCATTAGAATTTTAGATTTAATGAAATCGTATTACAAGACTGTATTGTTGATTTCTCATTTGGATACGTTGAAAGATTGCGCCGATGTGCAAATTATGATCGACAAAGATGGCGAAGGATATGCACATGTTGATTGTTGATGAGTTTGTGGAGGCTACACGAAGGTAGAATTTATTTATTCTTGGGGAAAATTCTGACTAATTATAGTTAGACAGCGAGGATAAAAAATGTTAGACATGAAAGATCCTAAGGGCTTTGTGGACACTGCTCTGGCAAAAGCGATAAGCAGAAAACTTATGGTGTGGATGGCGGCCAGTTGGTTGCTTTATTTGAACAGATTGACTTCTGAAGATTGGGTTGCGGTATCGTTGGTGTATTTGGGAATTCAGGGTTTGGTGGATTTGGCCGCAAAGTGGCGTTCTGCTGGAAAATAACAAAATGTATGTTTTAAAATTGAAGACCTTCTTCAAGAGGGTTTTTGTACTAGTGAAACAGTATTGGGCTGTTCCGTTATTGGTGTTGTGGTCGTATGTGATATATATTTTCGCAAGAGATGATCATGCTGCTGTTTCGGATGTGTTGGATGTCTCTAGAGATAGCTACAAGAAACAAATTGAAGCCATTAACGCCGCACACACAAAAGAGGTTTTGCGAAAGGAAGAAAATCTTAAACGTTATAGTGAAGTAATTGATTTAATCGAGAAGGAATATGAATTAAATAAAATTACCCTCGATAGAAAGAAGAGGCAAAGAATTAAAAAAATTGTTGATGATTATCGGGACAATCCTGAATCTTTGACCGATGTATTGCAAGTTATGTATGGAATTGAGTATGTTGAAACTCCTAGTAAAAATTCTAATAATAGTCTTAATAGTTAGCATCCCTGTTTTGTCATTGGCGCAAGAACGCCCTTTGATGACCGACTTGACAAAAGGACAAGCGGCCCCGTGGAATGGAAGATTGTTTAATTCTGCGGCAATTGCAAAAATGGTTGTCGAGAACGAATTGGCACTGGAACACTGTCGCAATGAAACAGATAGGGTTTTTAAAAAAGAAGAGGCTAGATGTGAATTTTTGTTGGAAAATGCGCGCATTATTGCAGAAACTCGGCAGCGACAATTTGATGCAATATTGGAAATTAAAGACGGAGAGATAGATAAGTTACACGAAATCATCAAAAATTCAGACAATTCAGATAATTATATATGGTGGTTTGTCGGTGGGGCTGTTATTGGAATAGTTACATCAATAACCATCTTTTATGCTGCCGTGGAGACCGCTAAGTGAAAGATTTGCTGTTTGAGTGGAATTTGTTTTTGGACGAGAGCAAGGGAAGCAAGTTGGAAAGAGTTACTACGTTCATTTCCAGAGAGATTGTTCGCGCATTGAAGGATGAAGAAGTTAGGGCAGCTTTCGCAAAAACAGAGTCAGTGTCATTTCTTTTGGTGGAAGACGCACCAGAGGTGGAGTGGTTGAGAGATATCGTCGTAAAGCTGACAAGTAATGAAGATTATGTTTATACGCATGCGAGTTATGAATATACGTTGGGCGCAACCGATGAAGAGAGAAAAGATTCTGATATGATCATCAATATTGTGTTGCCAAAGAATTACGATAATTCTATTTTTTCGGAATTGATTCCCGATTTGAAGGACTCAATTCGTCACGAATTGGAGCACAGTGTTCAGCCAACTGAGATGTTGTCTGGCAACGAGGAGATAAAGTCAAGCGAGGCAATATGGCAGTCTTTAGATATAGCGAGGGCATATTATACTTCTGAATCCGAAACCAATGCTCATGTTGCTGGTTTGTATAAAAAGGCAAAAGTTTTAAAAGAGCCATTTGAGGATGTTGTAAATCACGCTATGTATGAAATATGGCAAACTGGAATATATTATGGTTTTGCAGATGACGATGTGGACAAATTGGTTATGGACATAAGAGACATATGGCTTCGTTACGGAGCCGAACGTTATCCGAGGGCACAGTTCAGTGGCGAAGCTTAAAGACATAAATGAGATGAAATTTCTTTTTGAAAACTGGAGGGAGTTTAACTTTCTAAATGAAAAAATAAATTCATTATCTTCCGATCCTGCTTGTCGTTTTGTGGCGGATTGTTTGGTGGAAGTAGCGAAGGTTGATGATATTTTAATTCCCGAAAGAGAAATGGTCGCCATTAGGAAGTGGGGAAAGTTGGAGGGCTCTCCAATTTTTCTCGGTTCTGGTTCTAGGGGCAGTGCATACAAATTTGGAGACAGGGTGTTAAAATTTACTCACGATAGAAGTGAAGTTAGCGCAGCAGCTTTGTTGGTGGGGAAGGCGCACCCGAATGTTTATAATGTATATGCAGTTGGAAAACGAAATAGGCAAAATTTAGAAAATAGTGATCTTAACTTCAAGCATGCAATTTACATTATTGTTTATGAATTTTTGGAATATCCAACGAGAGCAATGGCTCTTGTGGCACAGTTGCTTAATGAGAAGATTCGTAGTTCTAAGGATGGGTCGTTGTTTTATTCCTGGGGGGAATCCAATTTAAGCGAGGCAAAAGAACTCATACGAGAGTTTGTGAAGAGCGTTAAGGAAGACCCATCGTTGTTGGGGGAGCCATCTGAGAAGTTTGGTAATATATTGCCAAAAATTGAAGTTATGGCGCGTTCTTTGGGGTGGAGCAATAGACAACATAAGTTGTTTGAAATTTCGTGGACACTAATCGGCGGCGCCTATACACAGAATCTAAACTCTCCAGTTGCGGTTGAGAGATACGCATCGAAAATCATCGTCGATTCAAGATTGGACTACTTCCATCAATTAGCGTTGGGGTTGACCTTTTTGAAGTCTGTTGGTGTTATTTTTGATGATTTAAAAAATACAAACGTTATGCAGAAAAATGGGCAAGTTGTTATTATTGATGTGGGGAAGTCGCGCGTTCAAAAGAGACCCGAAATCCCAGAGATTTCTTAATAAGGAAGTTGTTGTTTGATGAAGTATTTGTTGGAAAATTGGCACAATTTCATTAATGAATCTTCTTTGTCGAGACTATATCGTCACATACAGGAATATGATGCAGCCATTATAACGGCTCACCGCACGAATCTAGAAGACACTGCTGATTGTCTTAAGCTTCTGCCATTGGTGGATAATGGTGCGCGCAACAAGGCACTTAAGGCGGTTTTGTTGTACAAGGGATATGGAGTTACGGTTGTTGACGGTTCGTATGTTGAGAATTTTAAAGATCCAGATCCCCTCAAAAGAGTCGAGGTGAGTGAAGAAAGTTTTTTTGTTGCTAACTTGCAAGATGAGGACTCTTTCATTGAGCAAATTGGAAAATTTGGTGAGTTGTTTTGTCAAGATTCTGTTTTGATTATTCCTCGCGGCGGAGAAGATGCTTATCTTTTAGGTACGAATAATTCTTTATTTCCTGGTCGCGGCAACAGGGAATTTGTTGGAGATTTTTCCGCTGGTGCCGAGGCTGAATTTATGAGCAAAATTCGGGGAAGACCTTTTACGTTTAAAGAGGTAAAAGAAATGGAGACTTACAGACTTTTGCCTAAAAACACAAAATGGGCGATAACTAAAATGGTTGAAAGAGTTTTTAAAGATGAAAATTAAGAATTTAGATAGGCTTGCACAATTTGAAAAAGCCATCAAGAAGAAATATGGAGATCTTGCAATTAAGAATCCTAAATCTTTTTGGGACGAGAATAAAGAAAAAGAGTATCTTGAGCAGTTAAGAAGATTAGCAGCAAAAGAAGATCAAAGGGAAAATGACAAGGTAGAAGTTAATGGCGTTTCAATTCCCAAGAAACTAATTAAGAAGGAAAGCATTAGGGTTTGTCCTGTGTGTGAGATCTATTCTTTTGCTGCGAAAGACGACTTTTATATGAATAAGTTTGGTTGTTGTAACAACTGTTTTATTCAACATGTTGAAGATAGAGAAGATAGATGGAGAGAAGGGTGGAGGCCCGATAGAAAGGAAGAATAATTATGGCAACAGCACTTGAAATTGTAAGAGGCATCTCGTCAGTATTGGGTTCAAAGTCGCACGATGGAGCTTTGGACGACGATGGCAACCCAGTTGTGATTGGTCTGAAAAGAGAAGAAGGTCACCCCATTAACGATTCGAGGGTTATGGATGGTTTCAAAGTAAAGCTGTCCGGCGACAAATTGTGCGTCACGTACCAAACTGACGTCAAATTGCCGGAAGTACACGATCCTAAATTTGAAAGTGATATGGAGAGCATGATAGCCAATATTGTCAAGTTCCTTAAGAAAGAATATAAAACCCTAACAAAAAACACACTTAACCTCACGAAAGAGGGAGATGTTGTTGTTGATGTTGGTTATGTTTCTAGAATTAGAACGTGCGTGACCGCGCAATGTTGGTACAAAGTTGGTGGTTTGAGCGACCAAGAAGATTTGGAAAACGTTAAAAGTCCTGCGGAAAAACTAGAAAGCTCAATTAAAGATTGGTTGGCGGTAGGGAAGGATTCTTATCCTGACGCCCAAAAGCCAAAAAACGTAACAAGAACGGGGAAACAATAATATGCGCTGGGGAAAACCTTTAAAGAAAGAAAGAGTTCGAAATCCTCGTTATTTTTTGAACGAAGATTTTTGTGACGAACATGGAGTGTGTGAAGGGTGTGGAGTTGAACACGAAGAAGAAATAGAAGAAGAACTCGAATCCAATCCCTCCCAAAAACACATTGGAGGAAACGTTGAACTCGAACTTCGAAAAGCTCTAATCGCTGCAAGACAACTTGGTGACAAAAAAGCAGCAAAAAGATACCTACTCGCTCTCCGTAATTTGAGAAATGTCCGAGACAATCCTTCGGCAGAATAGTTATTATGTATGAGTTATCAATTATCAAAGAAAGAGATTGTAAACGAAATAATGAAGTCGGGCAAGTCTCCGAAACATTTTATAAATAACTATGCCAAGATTTCCCACCCCCTAAAGGGATTAATACCTTTTAAAACTTTTGATTACCAATCAGAACTTTTGGAATCGTTTGTGGATCACAGGTTCACAATTATTTTGAAGGCCAGGCAAATTGGTATTTCTATGATAACTGCAGCTTATGTGGTTTGGTTAATGCTGTTTCATAGAAACAAAGAAGTTCTTGTGATGGCAACCAAGTTCTCTACTGCTGCAAACTTGGTTAAGAAAGTTAAATTTATCATGAGAAATCTGCCGGATTGGATGAAGATTGCAACAATCACGATTGATAATAGGACTTCATTCGAACTCTCAAACGGTTCTCAAATTAAGGCATCTTCTACCGCTGGAGACGCCGGCCGCTCAGAGGCTCTTTCTCTGTTGGTTGTTGACGAGGCGGCGCACATTGAAGGTTTTGCTGAATTGTGGACCTCTTTGTATCCAACGCTGTCAACTGGTGGCTCTTGTATTGCGTTGTCAACCCCAAAGGGTGTTGGTAACTGGTTCCATAAAATGTACATTGAGGCGGAGTTGGAGGAGAATGATTTTTATCCAGTTAAGCTTCCATGGGATGTGCATCCGTGGCGGGATTTGGAGTGGTTTGAGAAAGAAACCAAGAACATGTCTAAGAGGGAAATTGCACAAGAACTTGAGTGCAACTTTAACACATCTGGCGAAACCGTCATTGATGCGGAGGACATAGAAAAACTTAGAGATAGCGTATGTGAACCTGCATATCGTACTGGATTTGATAGAAATCTTTGGATTTGGGACGAATATGCCCCCGGCGATACATATTTGTTAATTGCGGATGTTGCCAGGGGGGACGGCGCCGACAATTCGGCTTTTGCGGTTTTTAATGTCTCTCGGGGAATGAGACAAGATGCAGAGTATCAAGGCAAAATTACTCCTGATTTGTTTGCAAATCTTTTAAACGAGGTTGGTAGGGAGTATGGAGATTGTCTCTTGGCGGTTGAATATAATTCGGGACAGGCTGTGACTGACAAGTTAATTGAAGCAGAATACCCCAATTTATATTGGGCCACAAAAGGGACTCATGAGTATGTGGAAGCCTATTTGGCGGTAACGATGTCGAATACTCTTCCGGGGTTTACAACTTCCCGAATGACGCGCCCATTGATTATTGGTAAATTTGAAGAATTCGTGCGAAATGAACTAATTACAGTGCGTTCAGCGCGTTTAATTAAGGAATTAGAAACGTTTATTTGGAACAATGGCAGACCAGAGGCGATGCGCGGATATAATGATGATTTAGTTTTGGTTTGTTCGATTGGGAGTTTTATTGCCGACACTGCGTTGGAGATAGGGAAGAAAGACCTAGAATACAGAAGGGCATTTTTAGACATGGGAGGGATTGTGAGAGTGGGTTCGACACTAGATACCACAATTCCTGGCATGCGCGGATTTGATCCAAGGACCAACAAGCTGGCAAGTTCATTAGATGTGAACCAACAAGCCTATAAGTGGCTGTACAAAGGATAGATAATGGCAAGAAATACTAGAAATCCAGAATCGGCTTTATATAGAAGGTTGACTAGACTTTTATCTGGCCCGTTGGTTCGTTACAGAACGCAAATGGCACGTCAAGAAAGAAGAAGAAGGCTTGACAAATATGCTTCTAAATTTAAATCCGCCAGCGGTCAACAATTTAAAAGATTAGCTTACAACCCATTTGACAATTTGTCTGCCAACATTATGGCAAACCAGAATAGAGCACAACGCTATTCTGATTTTGATCAAATGGAATACATGCCAGAAATAGCCTCAGCACTAAACATATATGCTGACGAAATGACCACTTCAACCTCCATTAAACCTTTGTTGGATATTGAATGTGCCAATGAAGAGATCAAATCAGTATTAAGTTCGCTATATCACAACATAATGAACATTGAATTCAATTTGTTTGGGTGGTGTCGCTCAATGTGTAAGTACGGGGATTTCTTTCTGTATTTGGATATCGATGAGGACAACGGCGTTCAGAATATAATTGGTTTGCCGACAATGGAAATTGAAAGGTTGGAGGGAGACGATAAAACCAATCCAAATTACATTCAGTTTCAGTGGAACTCTGGTGGGATAACATTTGAAAATTGGCAAATGCTTCATTACAGAATTTTGGGCGACGACAAACATGCACCGTATGGCACTTCGCAATTGGATTCTTCTAGAAGAATATGGAGACAGTTGGTTCTTTTGGAAGACGCCATGATGGCATATAGGATTGTTCGCGCCCCCGATCGTAGAGTTTTCTATATTGATGTTGGCAATATTGCTCCTCAAGATGTTGACCAGTATATGCAAAAAGTCATCACCACTATGAAGAGAAATCAAGTGGTGGACGAAGATACTGGAAGAGTCGATTTGCGGTATAACCCAATGTCTGTAGAGGAAGATTATTTCATTCCCGTCCGAGGCGCAGCTTCGAACTCGAAAGTAGATACGTTGCCCGGTGGCACAATGAATAACGACATTGAAGACGTTAAATACCTCAGGGACAAGTTGTTTACTGCGTTGATGATTCCTCATTCATATTTGACCATGATGGAGGGCGCCGACGAAGATAAGACAACTTTAGCCCAGAAGGATATTAGATTCTCCAGAACGGTTCAAAGATTGCAACGTTCAGTTGTTACTGAATTAGAAAAAGCTGGAATTATTCATTTATATATTTTAGGGTTTAGGGGTGACGATCTGTTGTCGTTTAAACTTAGGTTGCACAATCCGTCAAAATTGGCAGAACTTCAAGAGTTGGAACATTTAAGAACTCAGTTTGATGTGGCCAATGCTGCATCTGAAGGGTTTTTCAGTCGTCGTTGGATTGCGGAAAACATTTTCAATCTATCAGACGAGGAGTTTTTGCGAAATCAAAGAGAGATGTTTTACGATGCCAAACACGATGCTGCCATTGAGGCTGTGGCAGAAGCTGCTGCAATCGCTACCGGCGCCGGGGAATTGGGTGGCATGGAGGGGTTGAGCGATGAGGCCATTTTGGATGCCGATTTGGGTCTAAGTGATGGGGGAGAGTTGGGCGAAGAGGAGTTGGGCGGAGAAGAATTGGGGGGAGAGGAATTGGGCGGAGAGGAATTGGGCGGAGAAGATGAAGGTACGTTATTGGCCGCCCCCGCGAAAAGAGACGATGGCTCTTATTTGACGAAAGGCTCTAAGGGAAAGTGGTATCGCCCGGTTAAACATACAGGTGGAGATCGAAGGGCTGCGGGAGCGGCAAAAAGGCACAGGAAAGGTCAATGGGCAGATGAAGTTGGTAGAAATACAAAAAGAAACACATATAAAGGGTATGCAGATCTCAAAAGCTTAACTTATGGGATTTCTGAGGGTCAAGTCGCTAATTACAATAGCGAAGAAAAGAAATTGTTCGAAGTCAATAAACAGGTTAAGAATTTAATTTCAGATTTGGAAAATATGGAGCAAAAAAAGAATGAAACTGAGACTGAAGCACAACAAGAAACGTAATACTGCTTTTCTTTATGAAACTTTGGTTAGAGAATTAACCAAAGCAGTGATGTCAAAAGATTCTGCTAAGAAGAAAATAATTGTAAAAATTCTTAAGGAAGGATTTCGGCCGGGTACTGTGTTGGCCAAACAATTGGAGTTTTACAAGGCAGCTTATGAAACAAGAGATGTCGATTTGCACACAGCCGACAAGTTGTTGTTTGAAATTCGTCGGGGTAATCAAAAAATTGACAAGCAGAAACTATTCAAAGAGCAAAGTAGTTTGATTTCTAAAATTAACAAAAACCTGTCGAAAAAGGTTTACAGCAATTTTGTTCCAAACTATAAAGTATTAGCCACGATATATCAATTGTTCAACAATCCAACATTAAACACAAGACAACGTGTGGTTTTGGAAGAAAACTTGGTTCATAAAATGTTGGGGAAAGATGCGGAACTGCCGAGAGATGAAGTCATTATCGACGGCATTGTGTATAGAACGTTCATGGAGCGATTTAACGATGAATACAAGGATTTGTTGGAAGAACAGAAGCAGTTATTGAATAATTTTGTACTTTCTTTCGCTGACAATGGGGCTAGTTTGAAGCTCTTTTTGAATGAAGAGATTGGCAGATTGAAGAAGGTTGTAGGGGGGTCGTTAAACCTGGAAGAGGTTAGGGGTGATAAGGAAATGCTTCGAAAGACCGAGGAGGTTCTTTCGAAGATGGAAAATTATAAAACTGTGGAGATTGATGATGATTTAATTTCTGAGGTTTTGAAAATTCAGGCATTGGCTGCAGAGATCAATGATTAATGGCAATAAATATCAAAATTGGCTCTACCGACGAAGAAATAACCAATCCGGTAGAGAAGATAAAAAGGAAAATTCAAGGTAAGGCGAAGTTGAAAGCGAGGAAAACCCTCGACGGCAACATTATGCTTTATGACCACGAGGATGTGGACGTAATAGTTCAGCCTGGAAAAAAGAAAATTGTGGTCTTTCCCAAGGAACAGACCGATGAAACCATTCACGGCTCTCAGCTTAGATTGATGAATTTTTTATCAAAAAAGGGAATCATTACGCCCGAAAGCATTCAGGGTGGAAATGTTTACAACTCATATGAGGCCACATTGGCAGATTCGTCGGACCCAAATATTGATCCCGTACAAGTAGCTGTTTATGCTATTCATAAGTTCATCCTTAAAGAAAAGCCCTATTTTATTTTTAAACAAGAGCAGGAAAAGAGAGAGGATGAAAGGTTGGTTGATCCTTCTGACGAAGAGTCAACAGAGCTTGGTGAGGTTCCTCACGACAAATCCAAGGGAAGTATTCGCCCTGGTCTTTTCTACCGCTATTACGGATTGGCTAATTATTGGTTTGAAGAGTAGGAGACATGCTCCATGAAGCTTACTAAGTCCGAAATTGTCAATTTGATCAAAGAAATTGTTGAAGAAGAATTTAAATCTGGCCAGTTGGTTAGGTATCATGAACCTCTCTGGGTTCGTCCACCCGGGCCCCCTTCAAGGGGATTGGGTTTTGTCGTCCCTAGGGACGTTGCCGGCATGAAATTTGAACTTTTTGATGAGGATGAGGATGAAGAAATATTTGTATACATTGCTGGTTATGGAATTTATAGTTTTTTTGCGAATCGATTAGAAGCGATAAAGTAAAATAATGTCTCTTATTTATTTCATTCTTTGCGCATATGGCTTGACGCAAATTCTCACCTCAGCTTTAGTTTTCGATAAAATTAGACCTAGACATAAATTCTTTCACTGCTCTATGTGTATGGGCTTTTGGGTTGGGATTTTTCTTTTAGTCATTTCTAACGACACAGAACTATTTAACTTTGAACGAAGTTTAATTAACGCATTTCTATTGGGATGTGTAAGTTCTGGAACTTCTTACATTTTAGAGAGACTTTTTGGCGATAAAGGACTGAGGGTTGAAAAATGAAAAAATGGATGCTGCAACCTCCGAGACGTTGTAAGAACGGATGCGGACAATGATGAACATTACGAAAGAAGAATTAAATAAAATTATCATTGAAGAAGCTAATGCCGTAATGCTTGAAAACGATCCGGATATGGCGATATTGAGGGGTGTTGCGACCTTTATGAGGAATTTGGGTATCAAACCCGATCGGGATCGAGAAATGTTCGACGCCGCAACAGAAGCGTTAAGGCAAGTTCATGAGAAATTTGGAAAAGATGTTGTCGCTTCTCCCATGGGGGTTGATAGATATTCTGGTGGAGGTCGAAGTCCTCTTCATGAAGCAGTTGAGAGCGCCATTAGAAACTCCCCCCAATTTCAACAACTATTCGCGAGGAAAAAATAATGAGTGACAAGCTTTTACTAAGAGAATATTTCGCCCTTCAGGAACAAGACCAAGAATTGTTGACTGAATCTGAAAGGGCTCTGGCCAAAGACGGTTCGGTGTTTTTGACTGGAAAACTTCAGGAAGCTGGCGTGAAAAATGGCAATGGCAGAATTTATAGGCGTGACATTTTAGAGCGCGAGATGAAGAATTTTCAGAAACAAATTAATGAACGAAGATCTGTTGGGGAATTGGACCATCCAGAAGATTCAGTAATTAACCTTAAAAATACATCACATATCATAACCGAAGCGTGGTGGGACGGCGACGCTGTAATGGGAAAGGTTCAGTTGCTAAACACTCCATCTGGTCAAATACTTAAAAATCTTGTTCAAGACA
>CEPX01088219.1_pt1 | contig 18415 bp, 17 predicted proteins | sample 361361 | NCBI WGS metagenome assembly CEPX01 (sample SAMEA2619974, study PRJEB7988) | marine metagenome | biome: marine biome (ENVO:00000447); feature: mesopelagic zone (ENVO:00000213) & marine oxygen minimum zone (ENVO:01000065); material: "saline water (ENVO:00002010), including plankton...
ATCAAGCAGAACATCGGAATCAATAAAGATAATAATATCACCTTCAGCATTTTTAACGCCTAAGTTCCTGGCAACGGCTGGCCCGCTGTTTTTACTTAGTTTCAATATTCTGCATCTGAACCTTTTAACAATATCTATTGTATTATCAGTTGAGCAGTCGTCAACAACAATAACTTCATAATCCCTGAAATCTGAATCGTATACTGCGCTGAGGCACTCGCCGATGGTGCTTGCTGAGTTATATACAGGTATTATCACAGAGATCTTTTTCATTTTTCATTCTGTGAGGCTGCTGCGTTAAAGGCAGCTAACTCCCAAAGAAAACCTCCTTTGCAGATTTTATGATTCTCTTTAATTCCCCGGGACTGCTTATTGACATTATTCTTTTTAAGATATACCCAAACCTAAGGTAAAACAACCTGTCCGCCTTTTTCACCATTCTTATCTGCTCTTCCACAGGAAAGCCGCTGAGGTTTAGGTTTCCTATGAGCGTTCTTACCCCTCTTGCCTTGTTGGGAATTTTTTTCATGTACCACAGCTTGTCGCTGAGAACATTGTTCTTAACAGCCCAGTTATACAGTTCAGTATTCGGGTAGGCAACAGTAACACAAAAAAGCACATAGTCAAGCCCAAGAGATTTAGCAAACCTTATTGATTCTTCCGCTGTTTCCTTTGTTTCTCCCGGGTTGCCAATCATGAAATATCCGCAGACCTTTATATCATGCTTTTTGCAGAGCTTGACTGCGTCAACAATCTGCGGGATTCTAATGTTTTTGTTGATATTATCAAGGATTTTCTGGGAACCTGATTCTATGCAGAGCTGTATCATATAGCAGCCAGCTGAGCTTATCTGGCCCAGCAGCTCATCGTCAATATGATCTACTCTTGTATTGCATACCCAGTTTATCTTGAGCTTTCTTCTTCCTATCTCTTCGCACAGCTTTTTTATCCAGTCTTTATTTACCGTGAAGGTGCTGTCCTTAAACACTATCTGCTTTATTCCATAACCATGATAATTCTTTTCTATCTCATCCACCACATTCTCAGGGCTTCTAAGCCTTAACACCCTGCCATGAGTAGCATACTGGTCGCAGAAGCTGCACTGGTAAGGGCAGCCCCTTGAGCAAACCATTGATGTAAGCGGCAGTGTTTTTGCATAATAGCTGTCATAATCCCCTATATCAATCATGCCTAAGTCAGGGAAAGGGAGCTCGTCTAAATCAGCAATCCTTTCTCTTGGCAGGTTCCTGATTATTTCCCTGTCTCTTTTATATATCAGGCCTTTAACCTTGTTTAGGTCATCTCCAAGGCCATCTTTAAGCTCATCTTTTCCCTTAAGGCACTTAAGCAGCTCATGCAAGGTATGCTCCCCTTCCTGGTAAACAGCAAAATCTATTGCATCAGTAAACCTGAGTATCTCTTCTCTTGTTGAGCTTATATGTGGGCCTCCCACAGCAATAAAAGTCTTAATCTTTTTCTTAACAGCTTCTGCAATCTCCAGGCATGAAACCGCCTGGGGTGTCATTATGCTTATACATGTAAGGAGAGGCTTTTCACCAGAAACTATATCCATTATCTGGCTTAAGGAATGCCCCTTAACCTCGAAATCTATCACCTTCACCTTAAACCCTTTTTCCTTTAAGAACGAAGCAAGATATAATATGCCCAGAGGAGGATAGCTGAACTTTGGCTTTTTCCCAAGCTCTGTAGGAGGGTAAATAAAGAGAACATCCAGGTTAGAACCATCAGCTGTATTTAGCATGTTAATCAAACCTCTTCTCAAACAGCTTATCAACAAGTGGCTTGATATGCCTCCTGAAAGGAATCCTATAGTAGCATGCCCTTAAAACCCTTTTAATCATAAGCCTTAAACCGAGTCTGGAAGGCACTTTCTCATTAAACCTATACCTGTTATAAGACAACACATCCTTTAGCTCATGCTTTCTTGGCCTTGGCTTTGGCTCTGCATCATAATACCCGAGAGCTATATAGGCCATAGGGTCGTAATGATGAGGTATCTTCAGTATCCTTCTCATTTCGGCCTTGGTGGGAAGATGGCATATCCAGCAGCCTCCCAGGTTAAAGGAATGCGCTGCAAGAAGAATGTTCTGTATAGACGCTGCTGCGCTTTGTATATGGTCTTTGTATTCTATGTTACCCGTCTGGTTGTTATACAAAACCAAAATGCCCAAAGGGGCATCTCTTATAAAAGATGCAGCGCCTTTGTTAACAATCTCATGCTTGACTTTGTCATCATCGATTATAATAAACCTCCAGCCCTGGTTGTCGCAGGCTGAGGGCGCCCAGATAGCAGCCTCTATTATTTTCTCAATAATATGTTTGGGTATTTCTTTCTGGGAAAACCTTCTTACACTCCTTCTGGATTTGATCAGGCTGAGAATATCCATTTTATTGTGTTTTATTTTATTATATATCTTTTAATCCTTGACTTGCCGATTATCATCTCACCCAGCAAGCCTAATGACACAAACTGCATTCCTAATATTACTGATAACACGCCTAAAATAAAAAGGTAAGGCACGCTGCCTATTCTTATTCCAAATAAAAACTTTCTGAGGTATAGAAACACTATAACCATGGAGCCCAGGGAGGAAAGTATTAAGCCCACCCCCCCGAAGAGGTGCATTGGCCTTGTTGAATACTGCATAAGAAACTTTACAGTTATCAGGTCAAGGAACCCTTTCAGCAGCCTTGATGAGCCATATTTGCTTTTTCCATGGATTCTTTTGTTATGCATAACCTTTACCTCTCCTACCTTAAACCCTTTCCAGTAAGCTATGGAAGGTATATACCTGTGCAGTTCTCCATAAAGGTTAATATTATCAACAACCTTCTTCTTAAAAGCCTTAAAGCAGCAGTTGGAATCATGCACCCTAACGCCTGTAAAGAGAGTAACCAGGAAATTAAAAAGCTTTGAAGGAAGCTTTTTCCATAATGTATCGCTTCTTCTGTATCTCCAGCCAACAACAAGGTCAGAATCTTTTACTTTCTCTAAGAGCTTTGGTATCTCTCCCGGATCATCCTGCAGGTCTCCGTCCATTGTGATTACAATACTGCCTTTTACATTATCAAACCCTGCTGACAGGGCTGCTGACTTGCCAAAGTTTCTTTGGAACCTTATTGCCTTAACCTGCTTATCCTTTTGAGATATGTTTTTCAGCTCTAAAAAGGTGTTATCAGTGCTCCCATCATCAATAAAAATAAGCTCATATTTCTTACCAGTATGCCTAAGAACATCTCTAAGTTTTTGGTAAAGAGGTGCTATATTTCTTTCCTCATTATAGACAGGTATTACTATGCTTAAGTCCATTTATTCTCCCCCTAAAACATAGGAAGAAAACAGTTTAGGCTATAAAAATGTTTGTTTTTAAATGGTTTTTAAAGGCTCTAAACCAAAAGATTAAAAATAAGATATAATTTGGTAAATCAGATGGGAGACTATAACAAGATCATCACTCAGACAGGGATATCCTATCTGTTGAGGGTAGCAAGCATAGCAACAGCCTTTTTCTTGTTTATGATTCTTACAAGAAGGTTTACCCAGCAAACCTTTGGAGTCTATAATATAATAATCATCTCAATATCATTACTTTCCCAGATATTAACCCTTGCCTTAAACAAATACATAAACAAAGAGTTTCCCGGAAGAGACAAGGAATACCAAAGGAAAGTTTTTTCAACAATATTTATCTTTATGGTAATGGTATTAATCTTTATTTCATCTTCATTATTGTTAGCAAGCTATTTTCTTGGAAATAATTTCTCGTTCATACAGGATTATGGAACTGAGATAAGGCTTTCTATCTTGATTACTTTTTTCTGTGTGCTTTCATACCTTTTCGTCTCATACTTTGTGGGAAACAAGTTAGTGGAAATCAGGAGCCTTATATCCTATATAACCGAGCATCTCTGGGGCCTGATAATCATAGCAAGCATACTCGTTCTTCCTATAAACCTTAAGAATGTGCTTATAATAAGGCTGAGTGTTGTGGCTGCACTCTCATTATATCTTATTATATTACTGATCAGAAAGAATATCCTCACCTTTGATATCAAGGAATTTAACAGGACAATACTAAAGACCGCTTTGGTATTCAGCATTCCTCTGCTGCCTTTCATAGTAAGCAAATGGCTGATAAGCGCAACCGATAAATATATGATACTTTTTTATTTGGGTGCAGAAAAAGTAGGGCAATACTCTTATGTTTATTCTTTATTAAACATTGTTTACCTTTTTGTTAATATCCTGAACATCGTTATAGGACCCTATATATACCATGCCTGGAATATAAAGGACAGGATAAAGCTCAACCTTCTGTTGAATCTCCTGCTTAAGTACTGCCTGCTTCTGGGTATTCCTGCCATTATAGGCATATGGATCCTAGACAAAGAAATAGTTACGCTGGTTTCAGCTTTAAAATATATAAACGTTGTTTCTTTGATACCTTATCTCCTATTATTCCCATTGTTCCTTGTCCTGGCTATTGCTCTCCAGCATGTATTAATCATTCAGAATAAAACCAAGCTCATAGGCATCATATACACAGCAGCCGCGGTGTTAAATATAGTGTTAAATATTATTTTGATCCCGAGACTCGGGATATATGGTGCTGCTATTGCCACAACAATTGCACACTTTTTGGTGTTCATGCTTATTTTCTTAAGTGTAAAGAAAGATATAGAATTTAGATTTAATTTCATTAACCTGCATAAAATCCTTATAGCCTCCTTTTTCATGGCTTTTATAATAAACCTCTTCCATCCGGTTAATCTCTTTGCCAAGATTTTCACAATAGGGTTAGGGGTATCATTATACGCCGGGGGGCTGTATTTATTAAAGACGTTTTCTAAAAAAGAAATAAGCACTTTCCTTGATTATCTTAGGGTGTTCAGGGAGAGAGCTAGACAGAAAGAGACCTTATAACAGACTTAATCCTTTCTTTCTCTTTAAGGGATTTGTTGCTCTCTGAGTATTCAGCCTTTTTCCTGGCAAACCCTTTTCTGAAAATATCAAGCACTTTTCCATCCACATCAGCGGGGATTGGCAGCCCGGCCAGGTAAAGCATGGTAGGCTGGATATCTATGATTCTTGCCCCTTTTACCAGTTTATTATCTATGCCCATGCCCTTAACCAGGAAAAAACCATCCTTGCTGTGATGGAACCTTGGTATATCCAAGAACTCTTTTGAAGAAAATGTGTTATCTATCTCATAATCTTTCATGTCTATGATTATATCGCCTTCCATTGCAAGCCCTTTATAGAATGTTGTGATATCATGCCCTTCCACCTTTCCGGTGGCCTTTAATTCCTTAATAATATCCTGCTTTATTTTGTTTCTTTCCTTATCATCAAGATTATCATTGATCTTGATAATAGGGCAGCAGCCAAAGCTGCAGTAAGCCTTGGAATTCTTTATATCAATCTTTGATTTTATAATATTAAAAGGAAAGAGGTATACAAAAAATGTGTAAAAAGGCTCCAGCAGCTTATACAAGAGCTTGTTGCTTTTAATAACATTCATAAGCCAGGACAAGTTAACATCCCTCTTCTTCTTGGTGCGGTAAATATCTTCTTTGATCTTGCTTCCTTCTCCTGTTGTGCTGAGATATCCCCCGTTTTTCAGGAAAGTGTTCACAAAGAACTTGCCTTTAAATTCTCTGAAGCCATGGTCGCTTAATATTATCATGTAAGTATCCTTATCCATCTTTCCCAGCAGGTTGCCGATTGTTCTGTCAACCTCTGCAAATATTTTTTTGCTTTCTCTGGCTAAGCGCCCATTTTTGTTGTTCAGCAATTTATCATATATCTTATGCTGCACCCAGTCTGTTGAGGAGATTATAAAGCAGCTTAGGTCATAGTCATGCTTTGCTATTTCTTCAATAACAGAGCATATCTTCTTTGTTAGTTTCAGATGGTCTTTTATGGTTTTCAGATATCCTTTTGAATGCTCGGTAAAAGGGGTATAGCCATCTAAGACAGGATACTTCTCAGGCAGGCTTTTTGGGTGAAACAGGTTTATGTCTTTGTTATCCCCTGTGCACAGCCAAGAATAAACAATATCCCCCTTAATCTTTGGCGGCCTCGTATATGGCAGGTTTAATAAAAAGACTTTCTTATTATTCTCGTCAAAGATTTCATAGAATGTTTTCTCTTTTACATCAAGGCCAGAGGTTAAATGCATCTTAAAATCCTTTGTAAGCCTAAAGAAATTGATCACCTTATGCCTGCCTATATCCTTGCCAGTCTGGAAAGATGTCCATGTTGCTGCTGTCAATGGCGGATAGACTGTCCTGAGCTTCCCGTACGCCGAGTCATTAAGCAGCCTATTCAGGTTAGGCATCTCTTCCTTAAGGCCTTTAATCAGGCCCAATCCTACACCGTCAAGCCCTAAAACGATAAACTTCATTCTACCTAAGACTAATTTAACTATGTTTATAAATGTTAACTTCCATCGGGCTTCATCCAAAAACTCGCATAGCTCTGGTTATTCTGCCAGGAAAATGCAAAAATTTATAACAAAAATATTATTATTCATCTGTTAAGATGCCAAAGAAAAAAGAAATCAGGAAACTGAATATAAGATGCAACAATGAAAGGCTGGACGGGTTTTGGAATATTGACAGCATCAAAGGGGAAGCTGTTGATGAGGTGGTTGATTTTGGCAAACCATTGCCTTACCCTGGTAATTCCATAGAGCATATAAACTGCTTCCATGCCCTGGAATATATAGAAGATTTCGGGCATATAATGAAAGAAATCCATAGGGTATGCAAAAACAATGCTGTTGTTGATATCAAAGTCTGCCATTTTACTTCGGCTCCTGCATATAACCCGTTCCACAGGAATTTTTTCAACTCAAGCACATTCGGGATTTATGACAAGTCCCTCTCCTGGCCAACCAGGCTAAGGAGCAGAATGAAGGTTGAGTTAAGGGTTCTGGAAAATAAGCTGGTTTTTAACAAAGGCTTTAATCCCCTGAACTATCTCGGGCCGGTTTTCAACCTGAGCAACGGATTAAAATTTTTCTATGAGAATTCATTCCTGAGAAACCTTATCCCTGCAAGAGAAGTCCATTTTATACTAAAAGTTGTTAAGTGATTCTATTTAAGTAATCCTATTTTCTTCTTCAGAATATACCTGACTATATCATACCAGTTTTTCCCGCAGTCAGACCTGCATGTCCCGCAATAGCTCTTTATGTCTTTTCTTATAGCATCTGCCTTCTTGCTGAACCATATCCGGCTTAAATCTGTCTCAAGCGCATTGCCCAGCTTAGCGGATTTGTTGTTCATGCACATAAACACATCCCCATTATTCTCTATGAAGATTGTTGAGTATCCAAACACGCACCCCCTGCTTTTGCTTCTTCTTTTTCCCCAATACATATTGATTATATCGTTGGTGTACAGCTCTTCATATATCTGCTCCCCGGAAATCCTCTTTAAGAAAGCTGTTATCTTTTTTATCTGGCTGTCTGTAAATGTCAGCTCTTTATTCTTTGTGTTGCTGAAGAACGAGCTTGGGTTGATGATCAGATGGTTAAAGGCATATTCTAACTTGTTTGACTTGATGAACTCATATATTTTATCAAGCTGGTGCACATTTGCAGGCTGGATAACACAGCCTATGGAAACACCAAGCTTACTGTTGCTTTTCTGGATTTTCTTAAGCTCTTCAAGCATAAGCATGGCATTATCGAACACAAAAGGCAGCCCCCTGACCTTATTATGCACTCCCTCCAAACCATCCAGAGACAGCCTGACATTCAGCTTTTCAAAATCCTGAGGGAGAATCTCTAAAATCCCTTTTATTTTTTCCAGGGCAGGCTTATAAGCAACACAATTAGTGGAGAAGCCTATTGTCTTGAGCTTTTTACATTTTTTTAGGGCTATCTTAACAATGCCCACCAGATCCTTCCTTAAAGTCGGCTCACCCCCGTAAAGGTGCAATGACTCTATTGAGTCTAAAAGCGGGTCAGAAAATATCTTTTCAATATCTTTGATGCCTAAATCATCCTCTGCTTTATCTTTCCAGACATTGCACATCAAACACTTTCCGTTGCACTTTTTTGTGACTGTAAATATGCAGGCGTTTGGCTTTGAAGCTATTCCTCTCCCTGCCATGAAGCCTTTATAGATGCTTCTGGTTACCCTATTGACCCTCTTGTAAAAAACAGGTGTTTTAAGCATTATAGGTATCAGGATTCCTTGACTATTATTTAAGTTTTGTTGAAGTTTGTTTCTTAAGATATCATACACAAAAAAGAATACCTACAAATTCACTAAAAAATTCCTTTGGAATTTTTGGTGTCCCAGAAATTTCTATGTAATTTCTCAGGACATTTGTGGGTTAGATACTGGGTATCTTTTTTGGTCGCCATCCTCCCACTTCAAGCATGTTCTATTATTTAAAGGAAACACATAACTTCAGTTGTAGGAGGATGTCATTTCAAAAAAGTTTATAAATAAGAAGCATATTCCCTGACTATAAAACGGGGGGGTTTAAAGATGGAAAATAAGAAAGTATTAGTTACAGGCGCACCGGGATGGCTAGGCACAAGAGTAGTAGAAGTTCTATGTTCAAAAGGCTATGATGTAAGATGCTTTGCACTAAAAGGCCTTGATTTGTCCTCTTTAAAGAAGCTTAACGTGGAGACGGTTGAGGGGGATATAACCAAAAAGGAAACCATAACTGAGGCTGTTAAAGATATTCATACAGTGGTTCACTGCACTGGGCTGATCCACCCTAAGAAAATAAAAGAGCTCTATGATATCAATACCCAGGGCACTAAAAATATTCTGGAGAAATCTGCGGAAGCTGGTGTTAAAAAGTTTGTTTATATCAGCTCTAATTCTGCCCAGGGATGCAACATCAGGAGAAATATGCTTATGAGGGAAGACCAGAAGGAAAAGCCTGAAAAGAGCTATGGCAAAAGCAAATACCTTGCTGAGAGGGCTGTAAGAAGTTTCCAGAATTCTGGGAAACTCAACACTGTTATCCTAAGGCCATGCTGGTTTTATGGCCCCGGCCAGCCTGAGAGGCAGACAAGGCTGATGAAGATGGTAAAGGCAGGAAACCCTTTGATCTTCGGCAATGGCAGAAACATAAGGAGCATGAGCTATATAGATAATATTGTTCAGGCAATCATCCTTTCTATGGAAAAGGATATTGCAAACGGAAAAATATATTGGATAGCTGATAAAAGGCCTTATGAAACAATTGAGATATACAGGACAATAGCTGATATACTGGGAGTCAGGTTAAAGCCGCGTTATGTGCCAAAGATAGTTTCCCAGGTCCTGGAGATAGGAGATGATATCCTGCAGGCGCTTGGGTTTTATATCCAGGAGGTGCATGTAGGCGGAGAGCTTGTGAAGAACATTGCATGCGACATATCAAAAGCTGAAAAAGAGCTGGGGTATGATCCTAAGGTTGACCTGAAGGAAGGCATGAGAAGGTCCATTGAATGGGCAGAAAAGCAGGGTTATCTAAATGACTGAGACATGCCTGGTAACAGGGGGCTCAGGCTTCTTCGGGACCCATCTTGTGAGGAAGCTTCTTGAAAAGAAAAGAAAGGTCAGGGTTTTTGATATAGCTGAGCCTGAGGAAGGTGTCAGGGGTAAAGTAGAGTTCTTTAAGGGAGATATAAGAGACTTTGATTCTGTTAACAAGACATGCAAAAACATTGATGTTGTTTACCATACTGTTGCTGTTGTGCCCATCTCCAAAGCAGGCAAAAAGTTTGATGAGATTAATGCCGGCGGAACAAGAAATATTCTCGAGGCTGCCTTGAGGAACAAGGTAAAGTCTTTTGTGCATATATCAAGCACCGCTATCTATAAGGTTCCAAAGAAAGGAGATGTAATAACAGAAGACTATCCTATAATGCCTGTAGGGGATTATGGCAGGGCAAAGTACCATGCTGAAAAGATATGTTTTGAATACATGAAAAAAGGTCTTAACATAACCATCCTAAGGCCAAGAACAATTATAGGAACAGGCAGGCTCGGCATATTCTCTATCCTGTTCGACTGGATAAGAAGAGGCAAAAATATCTATATTCTTGGCAATGGCAATAACCTTTTTTCCTATGTCAGCGCCTCAGATCTGGCTGAAGCCTCTATCCTGGCAAGCAAGAAGGGCTTTGGCTTATTCTTAAATATAGGCGCTGAAGAATACGGAACTTTCAAGGGGGACCTTAAGAAACTGGTAAGGTATGCAAAAAGCAAGTCAAGGTTTGTAACCATAAACGCTGAGCTGACCAGGCTCATTTTGCAGGTGCTTGATAAGATTGGCTTATCACCTTTGACAGAATGGCATTATAAAACGGTTGACAAGGAATATGTGTTCGATGTGTCAAAAGCAAAGAAGGTTCTTGGATGGAAGCCAAAAGACAGCAACGAGAGAATGTTTAAAGATACCTATGACTGGTATCTTAAAAACTATAAACAGCTTGATAAGCGCATAGGAACAACCCATAGGTTTTCCGCAAAACAGGGAATATTAAAGCTGTTAAAGCTCTTTTCATAACCATTTTTCATAATTATGATAAAGATAGACATACATGTGCATACAAAGTATTCCAGGGACAGCTTGCTTGAGCTTAAAACAATAAGCAAGCTCTGCTCAAGAAAAGGGATTATCCCTGTTATATCTGACCATAATTCTCTTAAAGGCGCGCTTCAGTACAGAAAGCTGTTCAAAGATTGCATAGTTGGGGAAGAGATCAACACCTCCCAGGGAGAGATAACAGCTCTTTTCTTAAACAATGAAATACCTTCCGGGCTGGATATTGATGCCACAATAGACAGGATAAGGGAGCAGGATGCTGTTTTATATGTTCCCCATCCCTTTGATTCATTAAGGAGGGAAACAATAAAAACATCAGCCCTTTCCAGGATTAAGCCTGATATCATAGAGGTCTTTAACTCCAGAACTGTTTTATCTGCCTCAAATAAAATGGCTAAAGAGTTTGCCATTAAGAACAAGTATCTGAAAGGCGTTGGCTCTGATGCGCACACCGGCAGAGAGATAGGGAATGCCTTTGCTGCTGTGGAGGATTTTAACCTTGATTCTAAGAAGGATTTTCTCAGGAATCTCAAAGATGCAAAGTTTTACTGCAGGAAGTCAGGCCTTGCAGTGCATGCTGTCACCTTTTTTGAGAAAAGGCTTAAGCTCGTTAGAAAATGAACCTTCTAAGTCAGTAATACACTATCAAAAAGCTGGATGCAAGCCATAGGACTATTCCTATCATCATCCTTATGTCAAAGAACACTTTCTCAGGATGCCTTGTAACTTCCGAGCCTTTCTCGATAAGGTACAAATACCTGAATATCACATAAAGCGCGAATGGAAGAGTAAGCACAAGGTACTGGTTTATGCTTAAGAAGCTGTACAGTGAATAAGACATGATCAGCAGGCTTGTGGAAATAACCATCAATGATTTTGTGATCGGCTTTGTATAAAAGCTGAAGACCTCTTTATGCGAGACTGCTTTCTCCCCAAGGTAAACCAGGTCAGCCTCTCTCTTCCCTATAGAGATAAACAGGGAAAGAAAAAACACGCAGATGATAAGCCAGGGGGACAGCCTTAGCCAGGGCATGCCATCAACCATTATAACAAACACCCCTGAAGCAGCCCTTACCACAAAGTTGACTGCTATTATTATAATATCAACAAAAGGCTCTTTCTTGAGAAAGAAAGAATAAAGCTGTGTAACCAGGAACAGGAACAATATAAACAGCAGGAAATATCCTGATAAGGATATCCCTATGCCAAGGGATACAATAAACAATGTTATTGCCAGTATTATCGCCTGCCAAACCTTTATCTTTCCTGAAGCCAGGGGCCTTAACCTCTTTTCAGGATGGTTGATATCCTTCTTTATATCCACTATATCATTGATTATATAATTCACAGACGAAATAAAACAAAGTGCCAGAAAGCCATAGAAAGTCTTTTCCAGTCCAACAAGGTTTAGAAGCTCACTGGCGAATATTATAGATAAAAATATTACCAGGTTCTTATACCACTGCCTTACTCTCATCAAATAGATTATATCTCTTAATTTCATTCCAGAACATAGATTTACTTCTCCATTAAAAAACCTTTCGATGAGCTGGCTTCTGAACTGAATGCTGATTTACGCACAAACACGCCTTTTAGCAGCAGCTTAGACAGCTGCCTTGCATACTTCAGCCTCAGGAAGCTGAACAGGTTCCACTTCTTAACAGCAGGAGCAGCGCCGATCTTTTCTATATCTTTCATGGAAACCGTAAACGCAGCTGTCTTAGCCATCACCATAAGCAAAGAGAAGACCGCCAGGAGAAAAATAACAGGCCTTAGGTATACAAGATTCTTTATTGACAACGCCAAAGGTATGGCCAGGTATGGCAGCATTGATGCAATATACCTATGGTCTCTTGCATCTCCTCCCCACCAGGTTTTATGCTTTGAGATAAGAAGGAACAAAGGAAGGCAGAGAAGAGCAAACATAACAAGAAACTCCAAAGGAAGGTAATAAAAGCCAATAACCCCGAATATCAGCACAGGGCTGATCACAAAGATGCCGCCGTTCTTTATAGAGAAAAGCAGCCCGGTTATTCCTGAAAAGATTGGCGTGACAAATGTTGTGAAAGGCGAGTTTGACCATTTAAAGAATGCGCTGTGTTTGTAAGATGTTGTGAAAGGAGAGCCAAAACATATCTTGTTATAGAGGAAAAGAGGTGCAATGCCTATAACAAAGCCAATAACCAGGTAAGGTGTTGACCAGAAATCTCCCAAAATCAGTTTAGAGAGAACGATTCCTCCCAGATACATAACATTGGTGTATTCAACCATTGCAGCAAGCCCTATTATTATTCCTGCAAATACAGGACTTAGCCCTATCAACAGGCAATAGACAGCAGCCAGTATAAGGAAGGTTGACAAAGAATGTATAAAGAACACAACACTGTATCTCCAGTTCAGTGTGCTGAAGGCGAAAATAAGCGCTGTTACAAAAGATATTGAAGGGCTGTTAACCAGCATCTCCGCTATAAGATACACCAACACACAAGAAAATATCCCGGAAAGCCATGAAACAAGAGTTACCGGAAGCCTAAGATAATGGAACACAACCGCTGCAAAAGCCAAACCAGGCGGCCTGTCTGTATAATAATTATCTCCTATTTTAGCATAGTCTATTTCCTTTGTATACTTTGTGAAATCATTGATAGCTAATTTTTTCTTTTCAACAATCGCCCTCACCAAAGCAAACAGGCTTCCGTCATTAGAAGTAATTATGCCCTTCATCGACAGGCCGTAAATAATCCCGACTATAACTATAAGCATAATCAAGAACAATTTTAACACTTCCTATTCTCGCATTTTTGATATACCGGGCAATCTTCACAGACTTTAGGGGTCTGCCCTGATCTCAGCATTTTTCTTAATGCTGTGAACTTTTTCCCGTACCATATCTCTCTAAATGGTGTTTCAAAAACATTGCCCATGCTGGTCTTTTTCTGGAACTCTCTCCTGTTTGCCTCATTCTCAGCGCAGCATGGTATAACATGCCCGGTAACAAATATATAAGGCATTGCCCATGCAATACAGTTGTTCATTGTTACCTTATTGCAGTCAGCCTTTGTGTTAAGGTTCCATAGGATTGTCTGCTTGCATTCTTCGCCAACTTTATCTACCCTTTTTATCTGCTCCTTGGTTATCTTTGTATTGATATCCTTAATCTCTTCAAATTCATGAAGGTTGTTTGTAAACTGTATATGCTCATTTTTTGGGCAGATTCTGGCGATTAGCCTCACAAAATCCTCCATCTCATGCTGGTTGATCTTATTCACAATATAATGGAATGCAATCAACGGCAGCTTTGTGCCTCTCTTCTTTTTCTCTCTGGTGAAATTTTTTATATTCTCAACCACTGTTTCGTAATTAGAGCCAACCCTGATTTTCTCATAGGTTTCTTTTGTTGTCCCGTCCATTGAAACATAAACCTTATCAATTTTTGCATCAAAGATTTTTGACAGGATTTCAGGAGTCATTTTACAGAAAGAATCGAATATCTCTGTATACTGCCCCTTCTTTTTTGAATACTCAAGCATCTTTGGAAAATCTTTGTTGAGAAGGTTGTTGCCTATGCCGCTAAAGCCTACCCAGGTTAGCGAAGGTATCTGGTCTATTATCTTCTTGTACTCGTCAAGGCTCATCAGCTTTGGCTTTTCATCCCAGTATGTATGCTCGCATTCTATACAACGAAGATCGCAATAAGTGCTGATTTCAATCTCAATATAATAAGGCATTGGAACTTTTTTATAGAACATATCAACAATTCTCTTATTATGCCTCATATACAAAGGCCAGTATCTTAAATGCCTGTATGTAAACCCCAGGCCTCTCTCCTTCAGGAGATAGTACACGTTCCTTATCCTTCTCAAAAACATCATTTTTGTATCACCTTTAATAAATTTTAAGCTCTAAACCGATCTAAACATTATGATCCCTGCCAAAAAGCCTTTCATAATATTTTTGGGCAGTGTTTGACTTGGCATGTATGATAAAGGAAGCCAGCTGGTTTAAAGTAAAAAAAGAGCCATATACCACTAAAAACCAGTATAAAAAGCTCCATCTTGGGACAAGCATGACAGACTTATTAATGTATTCCAGGATTATCAGCAGCAATATAATCAGCTTATCATAAGGGCAGACCCATAAAAAGTTCATCTTCTCGCTGATTTTATACAAAAAGCCAAACTTTCCGGTTGCCTCGCCAATCTTTGAAAGCTTGTTCTCTTTTTTTGTGTTTTGTCTGATATTAATACCTTCCTTGCTGTCTTCCATACTCTTGATTGCTTCAAGCCTCTTGTTCACTATGGTCCATGTAAGGGCCATGAACACCACCGAAGCTGAAAACACAACAGCCAGAAACCCGAAGATAAGGGCTGAGATTTTTGCTGTATTCAGAAAAACAGAAAACGCTATCCCAAAATACATGAACTTGGGAAGAAACTGGTGAGATATCTCATCAATATGCACTCCAAGGATGCTTGTCTGTTTCCTGTACCTTGCGATCTCGCCATCCACTGTGTCAAGGATAAAACCGAAATTCATAAGCAATATCCCTATCAGCATATATTCCAATGTCCCAAAGAAAAGGAGGACTGCGCCAAGAAGGGTTATCAATATATGAAAGACAGTGACCTGGTTAGCTGTAATAGAGGTGTACAGGAAAAGTTTGGTGATATAAATAGATATTTTCCTAATAAAATATTTCTGGTATAAAGGATGTTTCTGCTCTTCCCATCCCCTTATCCTGCACTTCTCTTTTAATACTGAAATTGGTTCTGTCATATACTAAAAAGATTAAAGATTTGTTTATATATTTTTTGGATAGTTTGTCAAAAACTACAGCCTGGCATGAATCCTTGTCAGGATATCCTTATCAACATCCAAGCTCCCTATATCCCCCCTTATATCCCCATGAAAGTCTGTTCCTCCTGATTCCAGAAGGTTCCTCTTTTCTGCAATTGATTTAAAGAGCTGGTTTTTTGCTATGCTTTCTTCTTTGGGAGTTTTGTTTATAACATCATAAGGATAATAAGTCTCAATACCTTCACCGCCATTCTTAATAAAAAGGTCTATCAACTCTGCTGCATCCTTGTCGGAATATACCCCCGGATGCGCAAGAAAGCACAGGCCTCCGGCAGCCTTGATAACATCTATCGCCTCTTTCATTCTTATCTTAAGCGTTCTTTCAACATAAGCAGGCTTTCCGGTTCCTATATACTGGTCGAACACATCCTTAATAGTGGAGAATTTATCTGGGTATCTCTTTAACAAAAGCCTTGCGATATGAGGCCTTCCGAAAGAGCCTTTCACTGATTTGCTCACTTCCTCAAATGTTATATCAAAGCCTAACTCATTCAGTTTTCTGATGATTTCTTTCTTTTGCTTTATTCTGTCCTGCCTTATCTTATCTGTCAGCTCAAGCAGTCTTTTATTCCTGAAATCAATAAACAACCCTATAATATGAACATTAACAAAACCCAGTTCTTTCTCATCACAGCCGAACTCAATGCCCGGAACAAGCTCAAGCCCTATATTATTTTTTGTTATATGCCTTAAAGCAGGCTCTATACCGCTAACTGTGTCATGGTCTGTGACAGCAATTGTTTTCATTCCCCTTTCAACTGCCCTGTCAACCACCTGCTCAGGCGTAAAAGTGCCATCTGATTTATCCGTATGTATATGAAGATCGATTTTCATTTTATGTTTAATAAAGAGATTAATTGATTTGCTAACTTCTCGAATCTTTCTTTGCCAATCATTACCTTTCTGACAGGCTTCATCTTCACAAACTCTTCACCTGTTCCTGAGTCCTTATGCACCTCTTTTCTTCCAAAGGAACTGTCCACTGTATAAGGCTGGCCTATATCTCCCCTGAAAGGAAATACTTTGATATGAAGATGCTCTTTCTTTTCTTTCCAGTTTGTGCATTTTCCATAGGTTGCCATGGAAACTGCATCTTCCTTTGACTCTGATGTTACCTTAAACCCTTTATTCTCAGCTGCCATGAGCCCGGCCATAGCATTGCATACCTTAGAGAAAGCTGTTCCATAGTTTTCAGCCAGTTTAGGGTAATTGCTTACCTGGCAGAAATGGGTCAGATGCGCCTGGGGCATTAGCTGTATAGTAAAATCCTGCTCAGGGTCTCCGCCGGTTTTAGGGGACAAAGTGGCAAACCAGCTGTCTTCAGCAGAGCTGCCTATCCTGAAAACAATAACAGCTCCGTAATCTGTTCTTTGCCCAACTTTCAGTGAAGATTCACTGCAAAGATTACAATCTTTATGCAAAGAGGCGTCTTCTTTTATTAGCCCATTAATATTATCATTCATTTTCAACTGGCTTTATGAATTCCTTCTCCCTTCTTTCATCAACATAAGCATCAAAATATCCCACCACAAGCCTGTAATAATTCTCTTTATTCTTAGCGCTGACTTTCTCAAGGATTCCGCATGCCCTAAGCTTCTCCCCAGGATGAGCAAGCATTGCATAATCCCTTGAATAGAATACAATCTTCTTTATCTTATTGTTTATGCCTTCTAATTTTAAGCCGTTGCCATCTATTACTTTTGCATCCTTTATATCATAACATCCAGGCCTTACAATAGAGTTATGGCTGTCTGTTACAATGCCTTCAATGGCTGCTAACCCTAATGAGGAATATTGCTCTTCCCCCCATTTGAACCAGACCTCCTCTTCCTTCTCAGTCGCAAAGATTACAAAAAGGCAGCCATTAAAATATCCTTCTGATTTCCTCTTCCTCATTATGCGCAGGAAACCATCCTCGCTGAATATCCCAAACCTGTTCCTTTTCTTATAGAAATCCAGCCATTCTTCGTCTGTCTTCCACTTCAGTGAAGGATGCTCTGCTGTCTCAAGGTATTTCATAAGCTTCCAGAAGTTCTCTTTGCCATAGACCACAATGTTTATATCTGATATGTTTGACATGTAATGCCCCATTAGGGTTGAGTATGTTATGCCAAGGTCCTTTATCCTCAGGCCGCTTCCTATAAAGAAGCTCACGAGCTCATGAACAGTCTTAAGGTGTTCATCAAGCGCTTCCTTTGGCATTGCCATAAGCTCTGAAAGACCTCTCCTGGGGAAATATATTCTTTCTATATCATCAACAGGCACTGTGAAAAAAAGCCTTTCCTCAGTATGCTGGGGGCTTTCAAGCATATAATGCGGATATGCCTCTTTGAACTGCTCAATATATGTTTTCAGCTTTGCCTTGTCAATCCAGAGGTTGAGCCTGTTCATCTTTCTCCCTGAGATGAACCTGTATTGCAGTGCATCTGACTCAATCTTGCCTGTGGGAATATACTTTGGCTTTACAAGTATGCTGCTCATGGGATGCTCATTCCCATAAACCTGGCAATGCAGGCCGTCCTTTGTTGTTATGATTGATGATTCATAGAAGTGCATATTATTCAACCTCTGCTTTTATGTATTCTTTCTCTCTTCTGTCAGTTAGATAGGCATCAAAATAGCCAACAACAACGCGATAATATCTGCTCCCATCCTTTGCTGTTACCAGCTCAAGCAGGCCGCATGCTTTTACTCGTTCTCCTTTAAGCGCCTGCTGTATGAAAGGTATAGAATATGTTACAATTCTCTTTATAGGAATCTCCTTGTTAAGCTTTAGGGCTTCACTCTCTCCTTCAACTATCTCCCCTTCTTCTATCTCATAATAACCAGGCCTTACATGGCTGTTGTAATGGTCTATGACTTTTCCCCTTATTGTTGCTGTTCCAACTGGTTCATAGATTTCCTCACCCCATTTGAACCATGTTTCATCCGGCTCCTCAACAGTAAACAATGTAAAGACAGTTCCTC
>CEPX01194662.1_pt1 | contig 18413 bp, 18 predicted proteins | sample 361361 | NCBI WGS metagenome assembly CEPX01 (sample SAMEA2619974, study PRJEB7988) | marine metagenome | biome: marine biome (ENVO:00000447); feature: mesopelagic zone (ENVO:00000213) & marine oxygen minimum zone (ENVO:01000065); material: "saline water (ENVO:00002010), including plankton...
CTGATTCACCTATTCCAATAACCGAAACTCCGCCGTCAGCCATAATGGCCTTAACGTCAGCATAATCTAAGTTCACCAATGATGGAATGGCAATAGTTTCTACAATACCTTTAATCATTGTAGAAATAAGCTCGTTTGCAACAGCGAATGCCTGCTGGATTGGCAGGTTTCCTGCTATATTTACGAGTCTGTTGTTGTCGATGACAATAACTGTATCACAAGCCTCTCTGAGCTGTTGCAGCCCAAACTCAGCCTTGTCCACTCTTGCCCTCTCAATATCAAAAGGCATAGTCACAGTTCCAATGACTATTGCATTGCCCTCTCTGGAAAGCTCGGCAACTACTGGAGCAGCACCTGTACCTGTTCCGCCGCCAAGACCTGCACAAACAAATACCATGTCCGCATCCTTGACATAACTCTTCAAATCATGAAGGGATTCTCTTGCAGCTTCTCTTCCCCTCTCAGGAAATCCGCCACATCCAAGTCCTCTAGTAAGTTCCTTCCCGATAAGAACCTTACCATCACAGCTTGTAATGTCCAAATGCTGTTGATCAGTATTGACAGCATATATCTTAGCACCCTTGATGCCCTTCTTGTGAAGCCAAGAAACCATATTGTTTCCCCCTCCACCACACCCGATAACACAGATGTTAGCCTCTCCTACATTATTAGTAGTCTGCATTTGCGTATTTTCCAACGCGTCTTGTACCAAACCTTCCATTTTTCTTTTTCCCCCGAAATTTTTTTTCGATTATTTTTTTGTTTTGGTTTACCAATGTTATACTCGAACACAACAATCCTTATATTGTAGTTCTAACTATTACATCGTTAGGTTTAATGATTCAATGATTTAAACTCTATCAGAAACTAAGTATAAATTAGTCAAACTATACTACTATACTTTATGGATTAGCCGATGTGCACCTTAAGTTTTAGCCGAACTTAATGGTAGCAATTGTTTGTCCTTAGCCGGGAGCAAACTTATCGTGTCAGCCTATTCTTTCTTTTATATACTATCTTATATATAAATGTTGATTTAAAGCAAAATATAGTTTAAACAATATAAATCGTTATTTAACAAATAAATAAAATTCACAAAATAAGCGAATAAAGCCGTAAGAGGTGTTTATACTGGTAAAAAATTTTTTAGTTGGCGACGAAATTAAAGTAATCACAAAAGATTCTAAAATTTATGAAGGTGCAGTTCTTCCCGATACAAACAAGGATAGAACAGTGCTAAAGTTATCCTCTGGATATAATGTGGGAATACAAAATTCCAACATAAAATCAGCTGAAATTCTAAAAAAAAGTCCAAAAAAGAAACTATCAGCAAAGAAAAAGAAAATAAAGATTTCAAAGAAACTTCCAACAATTTCAATTATTCACACAGGCGGAACAATAGCTTCTGAGGTTGACTATGAAACTGGGGCAGTCGTGGCACGCTTCACTCCAGAAGAATTGGTCAGCATGTTCCCCGAACTTGAGGATATTTGCAATATCAACTCATTTCTTCTAAAAAATATGTTCTCAGAAGATATGCGCTTCGCGCATTATAATCTTCTAGCGGAAGCAGTGCAAAAAGAGGCAAAAAAAGGAGTGGACGGCATAATCATAACACATGGCACAGACACTCTAGCTTATACATCAGCCGCTCTATCATTTGCGCTGGACGGCCTGAACACTCCAGTATTACTTGTAGGGGCTCAGAGAAGCTCGGATAGAGGCAGCAGCGATGCCTTTATGAATCTGCTTTGCGCCTGTCAATATCTAGCAAACACGGATTTCTGCGATGTTGGAATCTGCATGCACACATCATCAGAAGATAAATCCTGTTTAATACTGCCAGCCACAAAAACAAAGAAATTTCATTCATCCCGAAGAGATGCATTTCAAGTGATAAATTCAGAACCGATAGCCAGAGTATATCCAGACGGAAAATTCGAAAACATCTCACACAATCATGTAACAAAAGAAGATAGAAAGGACTCAAAGATAAAGATAATGCCTTTCAAACAAAACCTAAAAATAGGCTTGTTAAAAGCCCATCCGAATATGTTTGCAAAAGAAATCCAGAACTATTCAGACTTCAACGGACTCATAATTGAGGGGACAGGCCTCGGCCACATCCCAGTCAATGAAACAGAAGAAGATACAAAAGAGAATGCAAGAATACTGGGAGCAATAAAGACTCTTTCAAAAAAGATCCCCATCTTCATGACATCACAGACAACATTTGGAAGGATAAACATGAATGTCTACTCAACTGGAAGAAAGATAAAAGAAGCAGGTGTTCACGGAAACAATTCCGACATGCTAGCCGAAACAGCATTCATAAAACTAGCATGGCTCCTAAGCAACTACACAAAATCAAAAGTTCCAGATATGATGATGGAAAACCTCCGCGGAGAGCTAACTCCAAGAACGCTGGAGAAGGAATTCTTATAAAAACAGAATGATTGGAATGTAATATGAACATAGATTACAAAAAACTGGGATTCAAGTGCGGAATTGAGATTCACCAACAGCTTGAAACTCACAAGCTTTTCTGCAATTGCCCTTCAGTTGTCAATGACAAAACCCCAGATATAACATTCGAAAGAAAACTGAGAGCAGTAGCGGGGGAGACAGGAAGAGTAGACATTGCAGCAGCATACGAGCTGGCAAAGAAAAAGAAATTCATATATGAAGCATGCTCAACATCATCATGCCTAGTAGAAATGGATGAAGAGCCACCGCATGAAGTTAACAAAGACGCGCTAGAGACAACACTCCAAGTTTCACTTCTCCTCCATGCAAATATTGTCGATGAAGTCCGTGTGATGAGAAAGACCGTCATCGATGGTTCAAACGTTTCTGGATTTCAAAGAACTATGCTAATCGCAACGGATGGTTACATAAAAACATCAAAAGGAAAAGTAAAGATAGATTCAATCTGCCTGGAAGAAGAATCGGCAAAGAAATTAGAAGAAAAAGATGATCATGTGAAATTCAGGCTTGACAGGCTTGGCATCCCATTGGTTGAAATTGCAACAGATGCTTCAATTCAAGACCAGCAGCACTGCAAAGAAGTTGCGTCCATCATTGGAATGGTTCTTCGCTCCACTGAACGTGTCAAAAGGGGAATAGGAACAATACGCCAAGATGTTAACGTTTCAATCAAGGGGCATCCAAGAGTAGAAATCAAGGGATTCCAGGAACTAAAAAGCATACCAAAAATAGTAGAATTTGAGGTTAAGAGAGAGCTTTCAAAGATAGAATCCGGCCAGAAGATTGAAGCTCATGTAAGAAAAGCAGATCTAGAACAAACCACATCTTACTTAAGACCAATGCCGGGAGCCGCAAGAATGTATCCAGAAACAGACGTCCCTCCAATTAAAATAACAAGTGAGCTCATAAAGAAAATTAAAATTCCTGAGCTAATAACAGAAAAAGCAATGAAACTAGAGAAGAAATACAACATCTCCTCTCAGCTCGCGCACGAGCTAGTTGGAAACAAGAATTTTGAGGATTACACAAAAAGATTTAAGATATCTCCTGCATTAATTGCAAAGGCGTTGGTGGAAATGCCAAAAGAAATATCTAAGCGCCATGGACTTCCAACCGAAGGCATAAAATCACACAATTACGAGTCAATATTCAAAGCACTTCAAGAGAAAAAAATAAATGAATCGGCTGTAATGGAAATATTGGTTGACGTAGCAAAAGGAAACACAATAGATTTCAGCAAGTACAAGAAAATCTCATCCAAACATGTTGAAAAAGAAATAAGAGAATTGATAAAATCAAACAAAAAGGCCACAGCAAATGCCATAATGGGCGTGGTCATGAAGAAGTATCGTGGAAAGGTTAATGGAAAAGAGGTAATGAGACTTATCCAGAAGAACATGTAAATTTATATAGCTTCTTCAATATTTTACAATCATGAAAAGGACATACTTACACGCACTGAACAAGGCAAAAGAAGGACAAGAAGTCTTGATTCAAGGCTGGGTTGCAGACGTGAGAGATCTAAGCAATGTAAAGTTCGTCCTACTTAGAGATATGTCTGGACACGTCCAGGCAGTGGCCGCAAAAGGAAAGACTCCAGACAGGGTATTCAAAAGCATAGCAAAACTGCCAATAGAAAGTTCAGTCACAATTACAGGCAAGATAAAGAAAAACAAAGTGGCAAAACTTGGCTACGAAGTGATAATAGAAGATTTCGATATCTTAAACAAGGCAGAATCTCCTCTGCCAATAGATACATCTTCAAAATCAAACACACAAATAGACAAGAGACTTGACTATCGATTTCTTGATGTAAGACGTCCAGAAGTAAGGGCAATATTCAACGTGAGAAGCAGAATGGCGAAGGCAGTTTCAGATTTCTTCGAATCGGAGGGATTCACAAACATAAACAGCCCAAAACTTACAGCAGCAGGAGTAGAATCCGGAGCAGAGATGTTTCCAGTCGCATATTTTGACAAGGAAGCATTCCTGTCACAGTCACCTCAAATATACAAACAGATGATGGTGGCAGCAGGATTTGAAAAGGTGTATGAGATAGGTCCAGTCTTTAGGGCAGAAAAAAGTCATACATCCCGCCATCTTTCAGAGTTCACAGGAATAGATATGGAGATGGGATTCATAAAAAACCAGAATGATGTCATAAATGTTATAGAAAAATTATGCATTTACATTGTTAAGGACATAAAAGAGAACTGTGTCTGCGACCTTAAAATTCTTGGTGTGGATCTGGAAGTTCCTCAGAAGATTCCAAGAATCACAATGGCAGAAGCCAAAGAACTTCTGTTGAAAGAAGGTAAAAAACTAAAGAGAGATGATGATCTAGATTCTGAAGCAGAAGCACTACTAGGGAAATTAATGAAAAAGAAACACAACTCTGATTTTGTGTTTGTAACAGATTATCCCTGGAAAGTCAGGCCATTTTATCACATGAGACCAGAAAATAAGAATTTAACAGAATCATTTGATTTAATTTGGAACGGTGTGGAAGTAGGCACAGGAGCACAGCGTGAACATCGTTATGAAATACTTAAAGAACAGGCAAAAGAAAAGGGTATAAATCTTGATGACATGCCAGACTATGCAAACATATTCAAGTATGGGTGCCCCCCTCATGGAGGCATTGGCTTAGGATTAGATAGGATGACTCAGAGGATTCTAAAACTGAGCAATGTGAGAGAGGCCATTCTTTTGCCAAGAGACACAGAAAGACTCACTCCATAGTCTAACAACAAATCTTTTATACAGTTAACGACGCACAAAACTATGCCAAACAAATTCATTTCCATTCAAGAAGCAATAAAAAAGGGAAAAGGAAAGGCATCCGTTCGTGGATGGATTTACAGAGAAAGAGGTTCAAACAAGTTCAAGTTTATAGTTCTAAGAGACTCCTCAAACATTATACAGTGCGTATTAAAGAAAGAAGATTTCAAAGATCAGTGGGATCACATAGACAAGTTACAGGTGGAAGCATCTATAAGCATAACAGGTACAATACATAGGGACAAAAGAGCTCCAACTGGATATGAATTGAGAGCAAAAGAATTCGAGTTAATAGGGCCATCTGATAAATATCCAATAACAAAAGATCAAAGCCAAGAGTTTCTTCTTGATGTCCGCCATCTCTCCTTGAGAAGCAGGCGGTTGACTGCAGTAATGAAAATAAGAAGTACAGTTTTTAGGGCAATCCATGACTATTTCCATTCAAAAGGATTCTATGAATTTCAAAGCCCATCAATAACACCAAACGCAGCGGAAGGAGGTTCAACACTTTTCAAAGTTAATTACTTCGGTAAGGAACTTTACCTCACACAAACTTGGCAGCTTTATGCAGAAGCAGGTATATCTTCCCTCGAGAAAATATATTGTGTTGCCCCAAGTTTCCGCGCAGAGAAAAGCAGCACTTCAAGACATCTGACAGAGTACTGGCACGCTGAGATGGAGGAAGCTTGGTGTGATTTTGAACAACTACAAGATCATGCAGAAGCACTGCTCAAGCATGTAGTGTCAGAGGTGTTAAAGAAGCACAAGCAAGACCTAAAGGTTTTGGGAAGAGATATAAAAAAACTCCAGCCAACCTTGAAGAAAAAGTTCAAGAGAATGACATATGATGATGCTTTAAAAATATTGAAACAAAAAGCAAAGATGAGCATAAAGTGGGGCAAAGATTTAAGGACAGTCGAAGAAGATGAGCTATCAAAACTTTATGACACCCCAATAATTGTAACAAGATATCCAAAAGAAGTAAAAGCATTTTACATGAAAGAAGACCCAAAAAACCCAAAGGCAGTTCTCGGATTTGATGTTATAGGGCCAGAAGGTTACGGTGAACTTGTTGGGGCAAGCGAAAGAGAAGACAATATAAAAGAAATCATGAGACGTCTAAAGCAAGAAGGGGAGGACCCGAAGAATTATTCTTGGTATCTTGATCTAAGAAAGTACGGTTCGGTCCCCCACTCAGGCTTCGGAATGGGTATAGAGAGAACAATTGCATGGATATGTGGCCTAGACAACATAAAAGATGCAATAGCATTTCCAAGAACAATGACGAGGTACAGACCTTAAGATGGCAGACCCAAAAAACCCAAGAGATTACATAGGAAGCGGTCATGCGGAAAACCTAGAAAAACTAGTCAAGCTTGCAATGGAGTACTCATTCTTTGGAGATAATGAAGAATTCATGAAAGTTCTGGATTATGATGAACCTCTAGCAGTCTGCTATGCTGGCCCAATGTGCCATAAGACCTTCCCGCAAACATACAACGACAATGTCCAGATAATCGTAGATTTTGACGAGAAAATATCTAAATACTCATTTCATAGACCTTGCTATGATAGGCTCATATCGGATGTAATGACCACTGGTAGAAGTAATAAATAATTTTTAATATATTCTAAATTCCACAGAAAAACTTATAAACATTTTCCATTTATTTTTTGTATCAAATGAACAATCTGATACCACTCAAAAATGGATATAGATGAGTATTTAAGGCGGAAAAGAGAGCTTGAAAAACAAAAAGACCAATTAGAGGCAGAAGAAGCCAAAAGCAAGAAAGAGTCGATCAAGCTTCCTAAGAAGGATATCGAAATTAAGAGGCGTATGGAAATAGAAAAATCAGCGCCAAAAAAGCCGGCGAAGCCCTCTCGAGGTAGAGGTGCTGACTACCCAGAAAAAGAGCATCGTGGATTTGGTGAAAGCGTCCGTTGGATAGTTCTTGGTTTGGCATTCTTTGCAGCATTAATATTTGTAGGGATATATCTTATATCCACACCCTCAGATTCTGAAGAATCAGAGTCCCAAGATTTTCAGGAATTGCAGAAGCAAATTGAAGAACTTCAAAAGTCTCTTGATGAGGCTCCAGCAATAGAAGAGGCGGATGAATTAGGAGGAGTTGTTGATGAAACAGGGGAAGTTAATGAAGAAGATGTAGGCCCAGGCCCAGAGTTTTCATTTTATATTGAAGATGATTGGGACGATGAAAATAGCATTGGAATATTTGACTCATCAGGAAAGATTGAGGGTAGTGTGGTAGACATATGGATGGATTCGCTAACGCCTATTTACAAGTATAGGCTGGTAGTAGAAAACAAAGAAGCTTCTCGAGTACTTTGTAAGATTGACGAAGAAATAAAGATAGATATAGATCTTGACGGTGATTACGATGATGAAACATACAAGCTTGATCTTCAGGTTATAAAGTTGGATTCATACGAGAAAGAATCAATCAAAGATAGTTTAATGGCGGAAGGTTCAATTACAGGAATATATGAAACAAGATGTTATTTCTGTGAAGACCAAAAGTGCGATAAAGTGTACACAGCAGGTGAAGAAATAGGGTTTGCAAGGTTCAAAGCTCTTCTGCATTCTGAAACAATCAACGAGACAAACAGTTCAGAATAATTACAATATTTTTTCAACCAAGAATTCTTTCAAAACCTTTAATCTTATCAGAAATAAAGTTGCCTGCAAGATTAATCGCATCTTTTGTAATGTCAGTATAAAAATATAATCCTAAAACAAGAAGAATCAATATCAAAATCAACAGCTTGTTCATACTATAAAACTTCATCTTTTATTATTTAATTCTTTTGATTAAATAGATTTAAAAGCCCCTCCAACCTCAAAAATCTGCGAGGGCCCGTAGCATAACCTGGATAGTGCGGCCGGCTTCGGACCGGTTGATGGGGGTTCAAATCCCTTCGGGCCCGCTTTTTCATTTCTCACCACACCCCTCCAAAAGCTATTTAAACAAACTCCCTAAATTCAGAAGCATGATTGAGGTGAGTAGCATACTGAATGGTACATTTCTTGAAAATACCACAATCAGATTTTTCTTCATAATTCTGGTCTTTTACATCTTATCAAAGATAGTTCAGCTGGTGATAATAAAAAACCTGAAGAGAGCCGCAAAAAAAACAAGGACAGAAGTAGATGATTTAGTCATAGAGGCAATAAAGAAGCCACTAATAAGATTCCTAATATTAATTGGACTGAAACTTGCAATAAATGTCCTACCGCTTTCAGAAAAAGTCATGGGTGCATTACAAAGTACAATAAACTCTATAATGATTTTAATTGTAACATTCTTCCTAATAAAGCTGACAGATATATTTCTAAATCACTGGGGAAAAGAATGGGCTCATAAAACAAAAAGCAGTCTTGATGATGATATTCTTCCGTTGCTTCATAAAACATCCAGAGTAATACTCATGATAATAGGAATATTCTTTATTTTCGGTGAGTGGAACATTGATGTTACCGGCCTTCTTGCAGGCGTCGGCGTAGCTGGATTGGCCATAGGGTTTGCCATAAAGGATAGCCTTGCCAACATCTTCGGCGGAATAAGCATAATATTAGACAAGGCATTCAAAGTAGGGGACGTTGTAAAGCTGGATGATGGAAGTACTGGAACCATCAAAGACATAGGTCTCAGAAGCACAAGAATAAGGACATGGAACAACGAACTTTTAATAATCCCAAACGGCAAGCTTGCAAACAGCAAGGTACAGAATTACAAACAGCCAGACCTAAGTGTTCGCATAGAAATTAATTTCGGGGTTGAATATGGCTCTAACCCGGATAAAGTAAAAAAGGTTGTAGTGGATTGCATAAAGTCAATTGATAAGGTAATAAAGAACAACAAGAACAAACCAATAGAGGTTCTGTTCCTTAACATGGGTGATTCTGCCTTGGAATTCAGGGCAAGGTTTTGGGTAAAAGATTACACAGAAAAATTAGAGACAAAAGAGAAGGCCGTAAACAAAATCTACAAAACACTCAACAAGAGCAAGATAGGCATACCATTCCCAACGAGAACAATATACATGAAAAAATAGATTTTCCCAAAAACCTTTAAATACACACCTATTTTCTCATTCCCATGGCAAAAGTTAGCCAAGAGGGGATTACAGTAAAGAAGCACAAGGATTTCTCTGAGTGGTACACCCAAGTTATACAAAAAGCTGATTTGGCAGAATATTCTTCAGTCTCTGGATGCATAATATACAAGCCAGCTTCATATGCAATATGGGAGAACATCAAGGAAGTAGTTGACAAGCGGCTTAAAGAAATGGGAATACAAAATGCGTATTTTCCATTGTTCATACCAGAAAAACTCTTGAAAAAAGAAGCAGAACATGTAGAAGGATTCAGTCCAGAGGTTGCATGGGTAACACACGCGGGAAATTCAAAACTCCAAGAGCGCCTTGCAATAAGGCCAACATCAGAGACGATAATGTATGATTCATACTCAAAATGGATACGCTCTCACAATGACCTGCCGTTAAGATTAAACCAATGGAACAATGTGGTTAGGTGGGAATTCAAACATCCAACACCATTTTTAAGATCAAGAGAATTCTTGTGGAATGAAGGACACACATGCTTTGCAACAGAAAAAGAAGCAGAAAAAGAAATTAAAGAAATTCTTGACATGTATGAAGAAGTCCTGAAAGAGTATCTTGCTCTTCCAGCACTCCCAGGAAGGAAATCAGAAAAAGAGAAGTTTGCCGGAGCAATTTACTCAAACAGCCTTGAACTTCTAATGCCTAATGGTAAGGGTATACAAGGACCAGATGCACACTTTGATGGGCAGAACTTTGCAAAAGCATTTAACATTACATTTACAGATGTTGATGGGAAGAAAAAACATGTGTGGCAGAATACATGGGCAGTCTCAACAAGGATGCTTGGAGTTCTATTTGCAATACATGGTGATGATGATGGTCTTGTACTTCCCCCAAACATAGCTCCAACCCAGGCAGTTATCGTTCCAATATTATTTGAAAAGACAAAGTCTAAAGTTATGGCGCAAGCAAATGCGGTCAAGAAAAAGCTTGAGTCAAAGTGCGTTCTAGTTAAGATTGATGACAGGGAAGCTTACACTCCTGGTTGGAAATTCAATGAATGGGAGGTTAAAGGCATACCTTTAAGGATAGAGATAGGACCAAAAGATGTTGAAAAAAATCAGATAACGGTTGTCAGGAGAGACAATGGAAAGAAGCAGTCAATAAAAGTTTCAGCAATAGACAAGGAGATTCCAGCAATTCTTAATCAGATACAAAAAAATCTTTATAACAACGCCAAGAAAAATCTGCAGAACAGCATTGTAGAAGTAAAGGGCCTAAAGGAAGCGCAAAGAAAAATCAACAACAAGAAAATAGTGTTTGCTCCATGGTGTGGAACAGTTGAGTGTGAAGAACACTTCAAAGAACAAACAGGGGCAAAGTCATTGAATTCTCCATTCAAACAACCAGCAATAAAAAGCGGACAAAAATGCTTCGCCTGCGGCAAAGAAGCGGAAGTCTGGTTTTACTTCGGAAACAGTTATTAAAATAGATTTCTTAACCAATTGAATGCATTTCCATACCAAGGAACATTCAGCACATTAACATGAAGTGCCTTTTCTTCTGAGTATTCCTTATCAAGCTCATCCTTATATGATATTCTGAACTTCATATCATCTAAAAGTTGCTTTCCCTGTGTATGTACAACAATAGTTCTGGCCTCTCCTTTCCCAAAACTATCATAAGAAAGAACATCAAAATCAAATTCAATCACAAGTTCAGTTACGTCTGTATTTGATCCTATATCGAAGCTTATCTCCACATCATCCCCGTAGTTTGCCTCTCCCGGATCCAAATTATTTATAGTAATCTCTGGAATAGGAATAACATCAACGCTAACATAAACATACTTGGCCTTATCAGGACTATCAAATATTACTGGAAGTCTCATAGAATCACTAACAACTAATGTATTGCTTTCAGTTATTTTTTCTCCGGTATTGATACTTATACTATTACATTCTTCCTGGAAGCAAACATCAAACAAGACTTTTTCTTCAGCCTCATTCTTTATCACACAATCAATTCTTGCCTCACCCCCGCTATAATATGTTTTCTTGTCAGTGCCGCATTTTACAGATATTTCACTTAACTCCTCTTTTCCTATTCTCTCCACATGTGCACTCACAATCTTTTCCGCATATTCTTTTGAATACAATTCAAACTCATCTCCATATTTTATGGTACTACTTGCAATCTCACCAAAGACACCCTTGGCTTCTATTGTTGTCGTGTAGATATAGTTTGGGTCTGCCTCTGGAATATTTACAATCCAATAAAGTGTTTTCTCCTCCTTTGGCCGTAAAAGAATTCTCTTTACATTAGTCTCAGTCAACTCTGGGGCTTTTGTTATAACTATCCTGGGAGCTATATAAGTATCCTTGATATTTCTCACTCTAACACCTACAGGAACATAACTTCCAAATCCTGAAGTTGTCGTTGAGGGAATAACTTCTAACTCAATGGCAGAAACTTCTTTTGGCCCAACACCCAGGGCCAAAGTTTTTATGTCTAATTTATTTATACTAACATCAACGCCATTGGACTTCCAGGAGTATTCCGCAGTTGGACTTCCAGAATCTATGTTGTCCTTAAGTTTAACATGTGAAGGATTAAGCCATCCATACTCAGCAAACGTAACATCAAATGGAATCCACCCATAATCTGGAAAATAAACTTCAGCCCATCCATGAGGCCCCCAATCATAATCTAAATTAGTATAAACCATTCCAGACACAAATCTCGCAGGTATTCCAACAGATCTCATAAATGATATGAAAAGATTTGTCATCTCATCGCAAACACCCTTTCTATTCTTCAGCACCCATGAGCTTGGCTGAACAACATCGGCTGTGAGTGTAGTAAGATTATATTCTATATTTTTCTCAGTCCATTCAGCAAGCTTAAATACAGCAGCATAATAATCATCCTCTATTCCAAGAATTTCATATGCTTTTGCCTCAATCTCAGAGTTTATGTCTATGAATTCAGTCTCCTGCGTATATTTCAATGTTGTGGCATCAAACTTTGTCACAGGAAAAGAAATCTTATCCTTAATCCTGGAAATTTCATTGTTAACTCTAACCTTTGAATCAAAACCATATTCTATGGTCTCACTAATACCACTTGTCCAAGTATAGCTCAACATATCAACTTTTTCTTGTATAGCTGCACCAGGCTCAGCCAACTTATTTAGATAAGATACGCTTTGTCTATCATCATCTTTCGGAAAGAAAGAAAGATCGCTCTTTATGTATTCAATGCTGTAGCCGTCTCCAAATTGAACATTTATCCCAGACGATATAACAACAGAAACATCCAAATATTGAACAGCATTATAATTATCAACTTTTTCTTCAGCCCCAACTATCAAAGAAAAAGCTAGAACAAAAATAGCCAACAACCAAAGCACATTTCCTTTTGCCATCTCCTCAAATCCTTAAAAACCAGATTTAAATAGTTTTACGTTGAAGAAAGAAGAATAAAGATACATATAAAAATTCTTAGACAACTAATTCACAAATCCCAACGCGATCTAGTGGTCCGCTACCAGGATAATGAATTTGAGACATCTTAACCAATAAAGTACAAGAACACTCATCGCCTAATCTATTTCCTACACAAGCTCTCCCTCCCAAATCAGGAACAGCTCCTGGTGGGCAGTCGCATCCAAGATTAGTCAAGAAAGGATCTGGGTTATATTCAAGAATGTGCTCTCCTGGTTCAATATAATCTGTCTTAGGTAAAGGGTGACTAAAAGGATTATCTGCTTCAACTAAAGCACGAAGCCCACCTCTGACATATGTGCCATCCACTATACTTCCAGGATCACGTACGTAAAGCGACATTCCAGTAGCCTGAATTCCTGAACCAAGATTATTTGCAAACATGGCTGCCACAAGAAGCAAAGCAAATGTAACAACAAGACCTCTTCTCTCACCATTCATAAAAATAAAAATTATTTAGTTATTTATAAAGATTATGTTAAAATCAAAATGTTAAGATTCATACCATATCTTTAAATATTTCCAAAATGAAAATAATATTATGCAGGTGATGGTAGAAAGGGAGGCAGAGGATTTCTTAGAGAAAGCCGGTTTTGATGTTGCTCGTAGAGAGTTTTGCACGACTCCTATGGAAGCTGTAAAGGCAGCAAAAAAACTAAAGTATCCAATAGCTATGAAAGTAGTATCTCAGAAAATTCTGCACAAATCAGACGTAGGTGGAGTAGCTCTTGACATTAAGAGTGACTCAGAAATAAAAAAAACATTTAACTCAATGAAAAAGCTCAAAGGTTTTGAAGGCGTTTTAATTCAGGATTACACTGAAGGAGCATTTGTCCTTCTTGGCCTAAAAAAAGATCCAACATTTGGGCACGTTGTTGTTGTAGGTGCAGGAGGAATATATACTGAAATGTTAAAGGATGTTTCGTTTCGGGTTTGCCCAATAACAAATGACGATGCAAAAGAGATGCTAAAAGAACTGAAATTTTATGATGTACTCAAAGGGGTTAGGGGTGAAAAGTACAATCTAAAAAAAGTCAGAGACACACTAGTAGCATTATCACGCCTAGCAAAAAACAACCCAAAAATAAAAGAGCTGGACATAAACCCCATGATACTTTCCGATAGCGATGCAAGAATTGTTGATGCAAGAATAGTATTTGAATAGTTTTATTTCTTCGCTTTTTTATACTCTTTCTTGATTATTTCAATGAACTGTGGAAGATCACTCATCTTCACAGCAGCTCCGCAGGCCTTGGCATGCCCGCCACCATAACCCTCAACTTGCTCCAATGCCTTGTTGAGGACGGGAAGTATATCTTTCCCTTTACTTCTTAAACTCATTCTAACTTCCCCATCTTTTTCCCTTCCAATTATTATAACTTCATTCTTTAATCTATGAAGAAGTTCGTTAGATAAGTTTCCAGTAAAGCTATTCTTTGTTCCAGGATAAGTGTAAACAAAAACTTTATTTTTCTCTTTCTCAGAAAGAGCATCATCAACGAGTTTCTGATAATCTTTGTTTGTCTTCTCATACTTTTTATATACAAGCTTCCCTTTTGCAGTAGTCTGTTCAAGTATCTCAATTGGACTTTCTATTTTCAATAATGCATCTATGCATTCTTTTGTGCTTTGAGTGGTTCCTTTCATGGCAAAAGAAAATATTTTAACCAAGTTCCCATAAATCGTATCAAACATCAATTCAGGAGGTGTCTTAGCACCTTTTATTAATTTTTTATACTCAAATTTCTTCAGAACATTTTTATCTGGGACATGCCAATCCCCTATGATTCCAACAACAGCAATCCATTCATTATCCATCACAACTCTATAAGCCCAATAGCTTGTTGGTCTATTATCTGGTTTACTTCCAAGCATAGGATTGTAATAATTGACACCTTCTCTCTCAACAGGCTGGTGATGGTCAATCCACACAATTGGAACTTTTATTTTGTCTATTGTCTCTTGGCTAAGAGTAGGCCTGTCGAGCAGGACAATAAGGTCAGGTCTGTGATAACTAAAGCTCTTGTAATAAACTTCTTCAGATTTTGGTGATGCCTTCACGCAAACCCCAACACCCCTATCATAGTGTTTTTTGAGAAGAAGATAAGAGCTGAGACCATCGGGATCGTCATCAAACAAAAACAAGGGCTTCTTCGCCTTCTCCAAAAATTCCCTTATTTCCTTAATCTGTTCAGTTCTTAGCATAGCCCTAATATGCCTTCTAAACGTTTATAAAGTATTGCCAGTAAGTTCACCTCATGATAGAAGCATTTTTAGCAGGTATGCCAATGTGGCAGAAACTAGCAGCATATGCGTTCCTCCTCGCAGGGCTTTTTATATTCGTAAAGACAGGATGTCTCAAAATCATGAGTCGTCCAGTAATTCCGATAGGATGGAGAATAGCACTAGCCATTTTCTTTCCAGTAATCCTCCTACTTGGATTGACATTCGGAGCCTTCGTTCTTGGACTAGTAATCTGCGTAGTTGCACTTGCAGCATTGATAGGAATATCCACAGGAAGAAAACCAAAACTTCCAAAATTTGGAACAGTAAGAATCAATGTGATAAAAAAAGAAAACTAATCTAATGAGCCATTCTTTTCTTGGCTCTCTGTCCCGGTCTTACTTTCTCCGCACCCTTACCCTTCTTCATAAGTCCACGGCTTCTTCTTGCAGACGATGTAAGTCCACGATAAACTCTTCCGCTGTGTTCTTTCTCGGTGATCCATCTCAGCTTCTTATCCTTTTTTATTGATGGACTATTTCTATCAACAAGTATAACCTCATACCATATATTTTTACCATCTTTCCCAACAAAATAACTATTCAGAACTTCACAATTAGCAAACTTCTTGTTCGCTCTTCTCTCACAAACAGTTTGATAGCTCATGCTCAGAATCTTCATTCTTCTTCTTGCCTTAGGTCTTCTACCTTTCTTTATCAGAGGTCTCTTCCTTCCACCTCTTAAAACTCTCACCCTTGTGATTATTATTCCTTCCTTTGCCCGATAACCAAGACTTCTTGCTCTAGCAAGATTAGTAGGCCTATCAATTCTTTCAACAGCCTTAGAACGTCTCCATGCAATACGTCTTTGCATCTTGAGTTCAGTAGGAATATTCTTAGAAACTTCTCTTATTGCCTTATACAATCCCATTTCTTGCACTTCCGTTGTTATATTCTATCTGCGGTTCAGGCGAGTGAAACCCACATCCCGCTGAGTTTTAACATATCCAAGAACCTCTTTTAAGCCTTTTGGTCACAATAGAAATCCAAGACTGAGAACTCCAGCTGCCAAAAATGATGGAGAATATTCAAGGAACAATGCTATAATTCCCAGGATTATTAGCCTTCCAACTCCAGTCATGATTCCCCTGTAAACAACATACTCGCTCAGATATTTCTTCCTGACGAGCCTGTCAAAATTAAGGGTGTTGAAGGGAACCTCAACCATCTCATGAGCAAAAGCTCCAATTATAGTAACCATTGACATAACCAGTGCTCCCTTGAATGATGCTCTTGCAAACCATGTAACAGCATAAAACAAAGCACCCCATTTCAAAACTTTCATCAACTCTCCTCTATTCTCAAAAGCTCCGAAGTAAAATGACGCTACAAAAGCAGCAAAAGCAGCAATGAAAAAGATAAGACCTAACTCGGCATAAGTTCCAATTGCAACAAAAAGAAACATCGGCCAGAACACCATATCAACCATATTGATGCCACCAATACTGACAAGTTTTAGTGATTTAATACCTGCAATGCTTTTCATATCTTTGAAACTGCATTTGAAAGGTTCATGAGTCTCCTTGATAAATAAGAAAGGAAATATGCTCAAAAAAAGAAATATACTTACAATAAGAAAAAGAAAATTGAAGCCAAACAGGGTAATTATCAGACCACCGATTAACGGCCCTGTCATTGATGCAACTATAGCGCTCCCGCTAAGAAATCCAACTTCTTCGCTTCTATGTTTTTTATCTGAAGATCGTATGAAGTGTGTTATGAATGGTATCCAAAAGAAAGATTCTGCAAATCCAAGAAGTACTGCTAAATAATTTATGTTGAATAGTAACGACGGATAGTTATACAATCCCAGATAAAATAAGATAAATAAGGGGGCAGTTATGACTGCAGCTTTCCTCAACCCAAACCTGCTTGCGAATTTTCCTGTGAATGGAGATGATATCATATATGCAAGAGTGTTGAACACGTAGAAAACTACAATATTATACAAGGTAAATCCAAGTTCGGTAAGAAGGAATATTGGGATGAATATTCCTATCATACTTATCGCCAGGGTCTTCAGTGACATGGCAATATACATTTCACGCAGTTGCTTGTGCTTTTTAACTAGATGCACATAATGCAAGTGATGGTGATGATGCTGCATGCACTATTAAATTCACACATACTTTTTAAACATTTTTAAATCCCTCATATCCAAAATATAGGATTTGTTACAATCATGTTTAAAAGAAAGTACAATACTAGCATTACCATTAGGAGATAGTTACAGAATGATAAAAGAAATGTTTAGAGTTGTCATCGGTCTTATTTTTGTCATTATAACTCTCATATCCCTGACAAATGAGAGCTGGTATCTTTCAGTTCTTACAGTTATCAAGGGAACTCTTGTCATCGCGTTATTCTTCATAGGCATAGGCCTAATTTTCTGGGGATTAAGTGAACTCAAAGAGGCCTAGACAGAACTTACACAGTTCTATCTGGCCCTTTATTTTTTAGTATTACAAAAAACTACTGAAATACAGAAACCTTTTTAACACAAACTATATCTGAAGACATATGGGAGTTTTCGCAGCATCAGAAATTATTGATTTAATAATAATGACTGCTGCCATTGGATATATCTTCATGGATTTTATCAGGAGTCCATCAACAGAAACCACAATACTCACAGGCAAGCGAGGTTTCAACATGCAGGACTTCAAGTTCGCAGCGCTTGTCACAGCACCAGGAATAGTTCTTCACGAGATGGGTCATAAATTTGTTGGTCTCGCGATGGGAATCTCCACAATGTTTCATGCATCATACTTCGGACTCTTTCTAGGAATATTCCTAAAATGGATAAGCAGCCCATTCATAATTTTCGCACCAGGATTTGTCAGCATGCCTGGAACAATATCAAATATGCAGATGTTTTTAACAGCATTCTCGGGTCCTTTCATGAACTTGGCTCTTTTCTTCGGAGCATATTTAATTTTGGAAAGAAAGAAGAAACTCTCAAGAACCCAAGCAGTAGCACTTTACTTAACAAAAAGAATAAACCTATTCTTGTTCCTATTCAACATGATACCATTTCCACCATTTGATGGGTCTAAAGTATTTTCTGCCTTATTCAAAATGATAGCCTAAAAACCCACTCAAAAATAATGATAACAACAAACAGCACAACAAAATACTAACGTCGCTTTTTCTTGAAAACTTTCCTCAGAAGTCCTTTCTTCTTCACCGGAGCCTCCTTCATTTTTTTCTTCACCGGAGCCTCCCTCACTTTCCTCTTCACTACTTTCCGCTTAGCTTTAGACTTCTTTTT
>CEPX01126716.1_pt1 | contig 18412 bp, 17 predicted proteins | sample 361361 | NCBI WGS metagenome assembly CEPX01 (sample SAMEA2619974, study PRJEB7988) | marine metagenome | biome: marine biome (ENVO:00000447); feature: mesopelagic zone (ENVO:00000213) & marine oxygen minimum zone (ENVO:01000065); material: "saline water (ENVO:00002010), including plankton...
GTATGTTGCCTTTGAAAACTTGCCTGCTCTTGAAGAAGGATTCTTTTATGAAGGATGGATAGTTCGAAAAGAGCCATTAAGTGTTATGAGTACTGGCGCACTGGAAGATTACAATAGTAGCTTAGTAAATGCGTACTTATCCCGAGAAAATTTAAGTGATCATACAACTTATATTTTGACCCTTGAGCCAGATGATGGCGACCCTGCTCCAGCAGCGCATGTATTAGAAGGTGAAATTACTCCAAAGCAATAATTGACTTGATTAAAAGCCCCACATAGCTGGGGCTTTTTTGTTAGCTAAAGCATGGTACAATGTAGATACTATGAAATTAACAAGCACAGCTTTTGAAAATAACCAAAGCATTCCATCTAAATACACTTGTGATGCAGAAGATATCAACCCCCCGCTTGCAATTAGCGATGTTCCAGAAGGCGCGCAATCATTGGTTCTAATAATGGATGACCCAGATATTCCTGATTTTGTAAAGAAGTCCCGCGGCATTGAGGTGTTTGACCATTGGATAGTATTTAATATTCCACCAAATACAACTGAAATTACTGAAGCAACAGAACCACAAAGCACTGGTGGTGTTAACAGCACTGGTAAAACTGGATATACAGGTCCTTGCCCGCCAGACCGAGAACATCGGTATTTGTTCAAACTATATGCCATAGATACTATGCTTGAGCTTGATTCAGGCGCAACAAAAACTGATGTTGAGCAGGCAATGCAAGGCCATATTCTAGAACAAACTCAACTTGTTGGACTATATCAACGCATTAATCCTTAAAGAATTTAATTGCACTGATGGCTAGCATAATTAAATATAGTAGCTAATTTGCTCTATAATTAAATAGATTTGCTATAATACCTACTCATGGAAGACGAACCACAATCAAATAAGCCAAATCCAGAAGAAAACGCAGAACCCCAGCAGATGACTAAAAAACAACGCAGAAGGCTTAAAAAACAACAGCAGCAAGAAGAGCGCATTAAGGCTGCGCGCTCAAAAAAAGCCAAAACATGGTTTACATGGCTTATTGTAATAATAGTCATCATACTAGGGCTTTGGTGGCTTGTGGCGCGCTCAAACGCTCCAGGATCAGCAATAGTGCCTCCTTCATCCGAAATAGCAGATACAGACTGGACAAAAGGCAGAACTAATACAAAAGCCGCAATTATTGAATACAGCGACTTCCAATGCCCTGCCTGTAGCGCTTACTTCCCTATTGTTAATCAGTTGATAGAGGAGTTTGGCGATTCTATTCAATTCGCGTACAGGCATTATCCTTTGCGCACTATTCATCCTAATGCAGAAGAAGGAGCTCTCGCAGCAGAAGCAGCTGGAGCGCAGGGCAAGTTCTGGGAAATGCATGATATGTTGTTTGAACGCCAAAATGACTGGTCTGGCCAAAGAAATCCTTTTGATTTATTCAGCACTTACGCGCAAAATATGGATTTAGATCTTGCGCAATTTGAGGCAGATTATAATTCTGATAAAGCAAAAGACACAATTCGCGCGCATGAAACAGCTGGCAGGAGAATCGGCATAAGCGGCACACCAGCATTTATAGTAAATGGCGAGCGCATTACAAATCCTCAAGGACACCAAGAATTCAGAGCCTTGATAGTGGATCTTGTTGGCGAGCTTGTCACAGAAGAGGATGAACAAGTTGCAACCACGACCCAAGAATCACTTGAACAAAAAGAAGGCACAGAAATAACAGAATAAGCCACAACCGAAATTAACAACGCCAAAGAACAGACCAACAAGCAAACGAGTTCGGTCTTTCAAATTTGTCGTATATTAAAAAATAAAGTATGATATACATATACTTACCATTATTTAAAAATACATGTCTTTACAAGTAGGCACTGCCTTTAGTAAAAATACAGACCCCAAACACGCGGGCCTTGAAGTTATAGAACAAGCCCTAGAAAAAGCCGGCCTTAAAGCAGAGGAGACCAGCCTTACAGTAATCTTCTCATCTATCGCAATGAACCAAGAAAAACTGCTACAAGGAGCAAACGAAGCGCTCGGTGGAAAATCAATCATTGGATGCACTACCGCAGGAGAAATTACAGATAGCGGCGTGTACGAGGAATCAGTGATTGCCATGGTTATTAAATCAGAAGCAATCACTTTTAGCACAGGAAGCGCAGCTGGTATAAAAAAAGACGCACAAGGGGCTGGTAAAACATTTGCTGAAGAAATTAAGGAAAAAGATCCAAATATACATGCCATCATGATGATGCCAGACGTACTTGCGGGCAGTGGCAGCGCAATTGTAGAAGGAGTACTTTCTGTGGTTGGGGAACACTTTATTATTGTAGGCGGCGCCCCAGGAGATGACTACCTCTTTAAAAAGACTTATCAATATGCAGGCAATAGACTGCTAGATGGCGGCATTACAGGAATAGGCCTTTCAGGTGAATTTAGCATGGGAGTTGGAGTTAGGCATGGATGGATACCAGTTGGTGAAGCCCAAGAAGTAACCAAAGCAGACGGTGCAAAACTTATTGAGCTCAATGGAGCCCCAGCTGTAAAAATCTACGAAGACTATCTTGGTAAAAAAACAGAAGAACTCAAAAAAGAGCCGCTCGCGCGCCTAGCTATTGTGTATCCTCTTGGTATTGTTGCAGAAACAGCCCAAGGTGAAGAATATCTTATCCGAGACCCCATTACTGTAAATGATGACGGCTCAATTACATTGGCCGCGGAAATCCAAAAAGGAGAAAAAGTAAAACTCATGGTAGGAAGCGCAGAAGAATCCATTGAAGCGGCAAAAGTTTCTGCGCAAAAAATGATGCATGATTTAGATGGCAAAAAGCCAGAAGCAGTATTTATGTTTAACTGCATTGCCCGCAAAAAACTGTATGGTGTTAAAGAAAAGCATGAAGAAGAAATTAAGGCAGTGCAATCCATTATTGGTAAGGATACCCCGCTTTTGGGCTTTTACACGTATGGAGAGCAAGCTCCACTAGGAGGCGAAATTAAAAATATTAAGCAATGCGATCCTAAATTCCATAATGAGACCATGGTATTATTTGGTATTGCAGAGTAATAGGCTCCAACTATGGGTAGCCAAGAATTACAAAAACTAAAGGCTGAACACGAAAAAACATTAAAAATGTTTATTGATAGGGATATTGATTTGCGCCAAACTAATAAAAAACTCGAACAAGAGCAAAAAGAAAACAAAAAAACCATTAAAATGCTAATACAGCGCGATATTCAATTCCGGCAAATTAATGAACGCTTAGAGGCAATGGACCGGGAAAAAAGCCAATTCATTTCAATTGCAGCTCATCAGCTACGCACACCTTTGACAGCTATTAAATGGCTTACCCAAATTCTCCAAAAAGATACCCAAAAAAATCCTCATAATCCACAAAAAGAGCAAATTAATAAGCTTAATGAAATCGTGCAAAAAGTCGTTAACCTAGTAGGAGATATTTTAAATGTTTCCAGAATAGAAGAAGGTAGATTTGGGCTCAAGTATTCCAAAGCAAGCTTAGGATCACTACTCAAAGACATTCTCAAAACCGTAGAGGTGAGTGCGCGATCAAGAAAAATTACCATTAAAAAAAACATAGGCCCAAAACTTCCTGAGTCTGAATTTGATCCAGAAAAAATGCATCTCGCGCTTGCAAATATAATTGATAATGCTATTAAATACACACCAACAAAAGGAACCGTAAACATTAAAGCCACGAAAAAGGATTCACAAATCACCATCACAATAAGCGATACCGGCATTGGCATCCCAAAAGAGGATCATGGGCGCTTATTTGATAAATTCTATAGAGGCAACAACGCACTTAAACAGGAAACCGAAGGAACAGGGCTTGGGCTCTTTATTACCCATAACATTATAAAAGCGCATTCAGGAACCATTAACTTTGATTCACGCAAGGGAGTTGGCACCACGTTTACCATCACCCTACCAATAACACAATCTTCATGGCCACCAAGAAAAAAATTCTACTCATAGAAGATGAAGAAAGTCTGCGTAGTGTCATGCGTATCGCACTAGAAGAGCGTGGATTTGAGGTTATAATTGCTATTGATGGAGAAGAAGGAATTGCCGCCATTAGAGCCGGCACAGCCAACTTAGTGCTTCTTGATGTTATTCTGCCAAAAATGGATGGTTATGAAATTCTAAAAACGCTCACCTTAAAAGAAAAAAAGCAAGCTCCAATTATAATATTCTCAGTTTCTACTGAACCGCTTTCACGAAAAAAGCTTCGCGAACTTGGTGTGGCAGATTGGATTATGAAATCAGAAATAACCCCAGACCAAGTTATTGATAAAATTAATCAGTATACAACATAAGCGTATGCCAGAACAACAAAAAACCATTCTCCTTGTAGAAGACGACCAATTTATCAGGGAACTCTGCTATAACGCAATCAACAGAGATGAAACGCTAAAAAATGTCAAGGTAGAAACCGCTGAAACCGGAAACCTTGCAATTAAAAAACTTAACGCATTAAGCAGCAAGCTCAGCCTTGTTCTGCTTGATATTATTTTACCTGATAAAAATGGATACGAAATACTGGAGTTCATGAAAAATGACAATTCCCTCAAAAATATACCCGTGGTAGTGCTTTCAAATCTAGGGCAAGACGAGGAAATCCAAAAAGCGAAAGCGCTTGGCGCGCGTGATTTTATGATTAAAGCGCAATCAGATATTGACGAAATAGTTGCGAAAATCAAGCAATACCTTATATGATACAGCACTTGTGGACAAAAAAAGCAGGATATCCAGAAGACGGACAAATCCAAGCTTTGCGTGAATTTGAAAAAAAATAAAAATCTATGCCTATTGCTAAAACAAAAAATTCTGAAGATATCATACACATACTAAAAGAGCGGGATAAGCACCTAAGAAAAAAGGTTCAAGACATGAAAAATCAGGATATGAAAAAATCTAAACAAGTCTCTTCATCGCTTATAGAAGTAAAGTCCCAGCTTTCTAAAATAAAATGGATGCTCCAGATATACCAAAACAGCGCCATATCTAAAAAAGACGAGCATTACAATGATTTTGAAAAGCTTCATGACGCAGTTAATAATCTGCATGATGATGTTCAAAATTTAATTCGCGAAACCTAAAAAGACCATCCCTAAAGGATGGCCTTTTTGTTATATATAGCAAAATTATTTCATCTCGCGAAATCCTGTGCCAGCTGGAATAAGTCTGCCTATGATGACATTTTCTTTTAAGCCGCGCAAACGGTCTACTTTTCCGCTAATAGCCGCGTCAATCAGCACGCGCGCTGTTTCCTGGAAAGACGCGGCGCTTAAGAAAGACTCTGTTGAAAGAGACGCTTTTGTAACTCCCAAAAGCAGAACCTCGCCAGTTGCGGGCTTCTTTTTGGCAGCTGACATATCCTTATTAACAGAATTAAAATGAGCGCGATCCAATATTTCGCCCGGAATAAAATCCGTGTCTCCAGCTTCCTTAATATACACGCGCGAGAACATTTGGCGCGCTATAATCTCTAAATGCTTGTCATTAAGCTTTTGGCCTTGGCTTGAATAAATCTCCTGAATTTGGCTCATAATATACCTTTTAGCATCATCTTCGCCTTTTAACTCATATAATTGATGCAGATCAGCGCTTCCTTCAGTTAAAACATCTCCAGGGTTAACTAAATCGCCTTCTTTTACTAGAGTGGTAAATGTTCCTGGAACTACGTAGGAAATTTTGTCTCCAGCTGATGCTGCAACACGCACGAATTTTTTGGTTTTCTTAATCTCTCCATCCATATTGGCGTTTATAACATCATCACCGTCCGAGAACAAAACATCGCCTTTCTTAACCCTGTCCCCGTCCTCTACTTTGCAATTTTCATCTAGATATTCATCTAAACTGTATTTTTCTTCCTGATTTTCAGCAGCAGTAATCTCAACAGATCTAGCTCCGCCTTCTTCTGAAATTTTAGTTACTTTTCCTGCGAACTCGCTTATAACTGCTCCTTTGGCAATTTTTCTCGCTTCAAAAATTTCTTCAACGCGCGGAAGTCCTTGTGTAATATCTTGGCTAGATGCTACGCCTCCTGTGTGGAATGTTCTCATGGTAAGCTGTGTTCCAGGCTCTCCGATTGACTGAGCCGCGATAATTCCAACAGCAGTTCCCAATTCCACAGGAGCATTAAAGCCAAGGTCATATCCATAGCACAGCTTGCATACGCCTCTGCGGGATTGGCAGCTAAGTACTGAACGAATTCTAATAGATTCCAAATCTAGCTTTGCTATCTCTTCTGCTTGTTCGCGGGTTATAAGCTCTCCTGGCTTTACTATTTTCTTTCCTCTGGCGCCGTTTATAGGCTCTGTTGTGGCGCGCCCCAAAAGCCTGTCTGAAACCTGATCCCCCATTACTTCACTTCCTTCTTTTGTAATTTCCCAGCCATTAGCATCTTTGCAATCCTCTTCTGTAATAATAATATCCTGCGCAACATCAATTAAGCGGCGCGTAAGATACCCGGCATTAGCTGTTCTAAGCGCTGTGTCTGTAAGACCCTTTCTGGCTCCATGGGTTGAAATAAAGTACTCAAGCACATCAAACCCCTCTTTAAAATTAGCCTTAACAGGAAGCTCCATAGTAGCGCCAGAAGGAGAAGTTACTAATCCTTTCATGCCCATCATCTGCGTTGTCTGGCCCCAAGAGCCGCGAGCTCCGGATTCAATCATGGTATATACTGGGTTAAGCTCCATACCTTTGAATGAATCTTGGCTTTTTTCCGTAATAACATCTTTTACCTGCGCCCAAATTTCAATAACTCTTGCATGTCTCTCATCATCTGTAAGTAGTCCTTCGTCATATTGCTCTGTTACAGTATCAACTTCAGTTTGAGCTTTTGCGAGCAGATCTCCTTTCTCGTTAAGATTAGGAAGATCTTCCATAGCCCAGCTCATCCCAGAAGTGGTGGAATATTTAAATCCAAGACGCATCATATCATCTAGCATTTGCGCTGTTCTTTCCAGCCCATAAATATAAAAACATTGGCTTGTTATATCTTTTAATACTTTTTTGCTTGTAACATCATTTACAAAATCAATCTTTTCTGGAATTATTTCATTAAAAATTATCCTCCCAACAGTGGTTTCCAGCCTCTCACTTTCGTACTGAACATATATTTTCTGCTGCAAGGTAACCATTCCATAATCATAAGCAAGCTTTGCTTCGTTTCTGGAAGAAAAGGCATTCTTGTGAGGCTTTTTGCTTGAATCTGTCTGTGTTAAGAAATAAGATCCAAAAACAATATCCAGCCCAGGAGTAACAACTGGCTCGCCAGTCGCGGGCTTAAGAAGGTTCTTGGATGAAAGCATAATTTCTGCAGCCTCTTCCCTTGCTTCTGTTGTCAGCGGAACATGAACAGCCATCTGGTCTCCATCAAAGTCAGCGTTAAAAGCAGTACATACTAGAGGATGAACCTGAATAGCCTTTCCTTCAATTAAGGTCGGCTGAAAAGCTTGAATGCCCAAGCGATGCAAAGTTGGAGCTCGGTTCAACAGTACATATGCGTTCCGAGTTACTTCTTCTAAAATATCCCATACATCCGCGTGTCCCGCGTCAATATACTTATTAGCGCTTCTTACATTATGCACAATCTCGCGCTTGATCAATTGGCTGATCACAAACGGCTTAAACAATTCTAATGCCATTGTTTTAGGAAGTCCGCACTGGTGCAATTTTAGCTTTGGGCCTACTACAATCACGCTTCTGCCTGAATAGTCAATTCTTTTTCCAAGAAGGTTCTGCCTAAATCTTCCTTGCTTGCCTTTAAGCATGTCTGCAATTGACCGCAATACCCTTCTTTGCCCTGTTGAAGCTGTTACTGTTTTGCCGTGGCGCGCCCCATTATCAATAAGAGCGTCCACAGCTTCCTGCAGCATTCTTTTTTCGTTTCGCACAATAACCTCTGGAGCATTTAAATCTTTTAAGCGCTTAAGGCGGTTGTTCCTATTAATAACTCTTCTATATAAATCATTAAGGTCGCTTGTAGCGAATCTGCCGCCGTCTAATTGCACCATTGGCCTTAAGTCGGGAGGAATAACTGGAATAGTTGTTAATACCATTGATTCAGGCCTAATTCCTGTTTTAGAAAGACTCTGTAAAAGCCTTGCCCTTCGCATAATTTTCTTGCGCTTGCCTCCTTTTGATTTTTCAAGCTCGCGGTTCTGCTGGGCAACTGCCTCATCTAGATTAACAATAGAAAGCAAGTGGTGAATAGCTTCTGCTCCAATGCCAGCCTCAAATATATGGCCGTATTTAATGGATAAATCATGATAAGCTGATTCAGATATAATCTGCAAAGGAGAAAGCGCTGAAAGCTCTTGCTTGGCAAGCTCAAATGCTTTTTCCAGCTGCTCTTTTTTCTCGTCTAAAATTCTGCCAAGAGCGACCTTCTCGTCCCCTATCCTTTTAGCAAGCTCTTCTCCTGAATGGCCATCTTTTACCAACACTGCTTGTTTTTGGATAATTGACTGTTCAAACTCCTTATCTAGTCCAGTATTTTTGCTCTTATACTCCTGCTTTACCTGCTCTAGCAGCTGGCCTTTTTTCTCTTCATCAACGCTTGTAACAATAAAACTGGCAAAATAAATTACCTTTTCCAATTCCTGCACTGAAAGATCCAGCACAAGACCTATTTTTGACGGCACTCCCCTTAAAAACCAAATATGGGAAACAGGAGCAGCTAAATCAATATGCGCCATTCGCTCGCGCCGCACAAGAGCGCGCGTTACCTCTACTCCGCACTTGTCGCACACAATTCCTTTGTAGCGGATGCGTTTGTACTTTCCGCAATAGCATTCCCAGTCCTTGGTTGGGCCGAAAATCCGCTCATCAAACAATCCGTCCTTTTCAGGCTTTTGTGTTCTGTAGTTGATGGTTTCCGGCTTAGTTACTTCCCCATGGGACCAGCCGTGGATATCATCTGGAGACGCCAATCGCAGCCTGATTGAATCAAAATTCACCGCGCGCGGAGCAGGATACGTTGTAGAGATTGTTTTAGTTGATGATGGTGTTGACATAGTTTTATTGGTCTGAATTTTCTTCGTGCTCCGCAACTACCTTTCCTCCGCGCAAAAGCTCTACATCAAGGCCTAGGCCTTTTAGCTCGCGCACCAAAACATTAAATGATTCTGGAACATTGCGCTTTTCTATTGAATCACCCTTAATAATAGCTTCATATGCTTTTGATCTGCCAGGAACATCGTCTGACTTGATAGTTAAAATTTCCTGCAATGTATGCGCTGCGCCATATGCCTCTAAAGCCCACACTTCCATTTCTCCGAACCTCTGGCCTCCGAACTGAGCTTTTCCTCCAAGCGGCTGCTGCGTTACCAATGAATAAGGGCCAATTGACCGCTGGTGGATCTTGTCTTCTACAAGATGGTTTAATTTAAGCATGTAGATATATCCTACAGTCACTTTTTGATCAAACTTTTTGCCGGTCTTTCCGTCGTATAATTCTATTTTTCCGTCTTCTGGATATCCTGCTTTTTTAAGCTCCTGTCGGATTACCTCGTCTGGAACTCCGTCCAAAACCGGGCTCGCAACCTTATAGCCAAGCTTATGAGCGGCCAATCCAAGATGCGTTTCTAAAATCTGGCCAAGATTCATTCTGCTTGCAACGCCCAAAGGATTTAAAATAATATCAATTTGTCTGCCGTCTTTATCAAATGGCATGTCTTCTGCTGGAACAATTTTAGAAATAACTCCTTTGTTGCCGTGCCGACCAGCCATTTTGTCTCCTACCTGGACTTTTCTGAGCGACGCAACTGAAACTTGTATTGATTTAATTACCCCAGAAGGAAGCTTGTCTCCGTTTTCCCGCGAAAATATTTTTACTTGGACAACTTTTCCATGCTCCCCATGCTCCAAGTACAATGAGCTGTCCCGCACGTCTTTTGCTTTTTCTCCAAAAATAGCCCTAAGAAGCTTTTCTTCCGCAGATAACTCTGCTTCTCCTTTTGGAGTAATCTTTCCAACTAAAATATCTCCGCTGGAAACTTCCGCGCCTATCCTTACAATCCCTTCCGCGTCTAAATCAGCAAGTTTATCCTCTCCAACATTAGGAATGTCCCGGGTTATAACCTCTGGGCCAAGCTTAGTGTCCCTAATATCAATAGTATAGTCATCAATATGAATAGAGGTGTATCTGTCGTCTTGAACCAATCTTTCTGAAATAAGGATAGCGTCTTCGTAGTTCCCGCCTTCCCAAGAAAGAAAAGCAACAAGCACATTCTGCCCAAGAGCAAGCTCTCCACCGTCTGTTGCGGCGCCGTCTGCAATAACCTCGCCAAGATTTACTTTGTCGCCTTTGTTGACGATAGGCTTTTGGTTCATGCTTGTAGAAGCGTTTGACCGCACAAATTTTCCAAGATTATATTCTTTGGTTTCTTTTTTATGCTTAATAGTTATCTTGTCTGATTGAACACCAACAACCTCTCCGTTGTCTTCGGATAAAATTACCTGTCCAGAATCCATTGCAGCGCGGTATTCAACCCCAGTTCCAACAACAGGAGACTCTGGACGCACAACAGCAATAGCCTGGCGCTGCATGTTTGTTCCCATTAAAGCACGCACAGCGTCATCATGCTCTAAAAACGGAATTAAAGAAGTAGCAATGCTTACAATCTGCTTTGCGGAAATATCCATGTATTTAACTTCATGCGTATCTACAAACATGGGCTCTCCTTTTACGCGCGCCTCTACTTTGTCGCTTATAAAATATCCATTCTCATCAATTTCAGCTGTTGCGGCAGTAGTTACGCTTTGCGATTCTTCCAAAGCGCTCATAAATACCACTTCGCGGGTTACCTTTACCTTTCCTGAATCTTCAGCAACAACCTTGCTGTACGGCGTTTCTAAAAATCCAAACTGGTTTATTCGCGCATATGACGCCAAATGGCCTACTAATCCGATATTAGGCCCTTCTGGGGTTGCGATTGGGCAAATTCTTCCATAGTGGGTTTTATGAACGTCTCTCACGTCAAATCCCGCTCGCTCGCGCGAAAGGCCTCCTGGCCCCATGGCCGAAAGCCTTCTCTTGTGCTCCAGCTCTGCCAAAGGATTTGTCTGGTCCATGAACTGCGAAAGCTGGGAAGACATAAAAAATTCTTTTATAGATCCAATTACAGGGCGCGCGTTTATAAGCTGGTTAGGAGTAATGGTGTTGATATCAAGGGTTGACATCCTGTCTTTGATAATGCGCTCCATGCGGGCTAATCCAACTCTTAACTTATTCTGGACTAATTCGCCAACTGTGCGCACGCGCCTGTTTGAAAGATGGTCAATATCATCCGCAACTTCTTGAGTTCTGGTTAAGCGCATAATTTCGTGGATTACCAAAATCAAATCCTCTCTTCGCAAAATCCTGTGCTCTTTATCATTTGGCACGTCAATGGCAAATCTTTCGTTTATCTTGTATCTTCCAACCTTGCTGAAATCATATCTGTCAAAATTGAAAAACATGGCATGAATAAGCTGCTTGGCATTGCTTGCTGTTGCAAGGTCTCCTGGCCTAATGCGCTTGTAAACCTCTTTTAGCCCCTCATCTTCGTTTGACGCGCTGTCGCGCTTTAGAGTTTCCTCCAGCATTTCTGAATCTTTCTCCTCCAGCTTTCCAAGAACTTCTTTTATCTCTGAATCAGTTCCATATCCAAAAGCGCGCAGCAATGATGTTATTGCAACTTTCCTTTTGCGGTCTATCTTTACCCAAATAGCTCCGTTTGCGTCAGTTTCAAGCTCAAGCCAAGCTCCTCTGTTTGGAATTACTTTTGCTCCGTAATGAATTTTGCCGCGAACTATATCTGATGTAAAAAATACTCCAGCGCTGCGGATCAGCTGGGAAACGATTACGCGCTCAATTCCGTTGATAATGAATGTTCCGCGCGGCGTCATCATTGGAAAATCTCCTAAATAGATTTCCTGCTCCTTAATTTCTCCGCTTCTTTTATTTACTAAGCGGGCTTTAACCCGAATAGCCGCCTCATAGGTAACATTTTTTGACCGCGCTGTTAATTCATCAAATTTCGGCTCATCTAAGTAATAATCCTCAAGATAAAGCTCTAAATCTCTTCCAATAAAATCCTTTATTGGAGAAACCTCGTCAAAAAGCTCGCGCAATCCTTCTTTTAAAAACCAATCATAAGACTCTTTTTGAGACTCAATTAAATCTGGCAAAGGAATAGCATCATGAAGCTTGGTAAAAAACTTTCTATCAGTTTTAGGGGAAAACCTTGCTGATTCCTGGGAAGAGGAATTGTTTTTAGAATTTTGCTCCATAATATAAAAAATCCCTTATTTTAGCTAAAATAAGGCTTTTTACTGACCACAAAAAGCAGTAATTAACGTGTTTTTTGGGAAACAATTATTTTGCTTCACAAAAAGCAAATAAGTATGATGCATGACAAAAGATATTGTATCTATTTTACCACAGTCTGTCAAGATATTCTTAAAAAAATTGTTACACTACTGTGGATAACTATTGAGCAATAAATTTAGCATACATTCATGATTTTGACAAATCTCTATGCCTGCCTATTTTCCAAAGCTCTGGTTTTTTCCAAAATACAACCAAAGACACAATTATAAATACGGCAAATATAGCTATTGAAGTTGTGTTATGATCTGCAACGCCTGCGCCTAAAAAGCTGGTAGCGATTTTGCCTGGAATTTTGCCGATTAATATCATCCAAAGAAAAGTCCTGAATCGGATTGATTTTGACAAGCCAATAAGATAAACAAGAAAGTCATCAGGAGCTCCGGGCAAAAGCAAAAGCATAAAAATAATGTAAGTTCCTTTGCCAACTATCTTGTCATAGCCCTCTAGCTTGTCTTGCGCGATAAACAGATTAACAAATCTTCTGCCAAAGTAGCGCGCCAGCCAAAATACTATGATTGCTCCCGCAACCCAGCCAAAGTAGTTGTACAAAAATCCAACCCAAGGCCCGAATATATATCCTCCGGCAAGATTGATGAAAAAATTATTTAAAGGAGCAATAATAACCTGCGCTACCTGCAGCAAGAACAGCGCTAAGGGCGCTCCTTTATCAAATTGAAAAACCCACTCCCTAACCGCCTCTGGAGAGGTAAATATTGTCTTAAATAATTCTCCAAAAAAAATTATTGCCCACACAAACAAAGCTAATGCCAAAACATAGGTAGTAACTTTTATTTTGTGGCGCAAAATATATCCTAATTTAAACCATGACATAATTATTGATTTAAAAATTCTTCCGCCACTGCCCTGTCGCTCCATGGAAAATGCTTGTCTCCAATTACAATTACTTTTTCAGCTCCCTTTCCTAAGAGCAAAATAATATCGCTTGATTGAGCAAGACTTAATGCTTTTTGAATTGCTTGTTTGCGGTCAATAATACTAAACCAGTTTTTATCTTTTTCCCATCTAGCTCCATGCGACTCTATTCCCGGGCTTATATCATCTATAATTCCCTGCTGATCACTATCATATGGATCATCATTGGTTAAGACTATATAATCTGCATTTTTAGCCGCAATTTTGCCCATTTCTGGCCTTTTTGCCGTATCCCGTCCCCCGCCAGTTGCGCCAAATAATGCAATAATTTTTCCTTTTCCAGCCATGTCTTTTGCAGTATTAAAAATAGCTGTAAATGATTTAGGCTCATGCGCGTAATCTATCATAACCTTGAACCCTTTGTCAGTTTCAATTATCTCTGCTCTGCCAGGTATGGTTGTGATCTTTTCCAATGCTTGTTCGCTAGTTGAAAGGGAAATGCCAAGTGATTGAGCTGTTGCGATCGCAAGCATTGCGTTTTGAGCCATAAATAATCCATGTAAAGGAATATGAATATAATTATCTTCAATTGAAATAGCAACTCCTTGGCTGGTCAGCTTAATCTCTTTAGCGCATAAAACTTTTTCTTTGTTATTAAGCTGCAAACTTTTGCTGCATGAGCTGCTTGTAATCCATTTTTCATCTGCTTTGTGGCGCAAAAAATTTTCAAACTCTTTATCATCCTTGTTCACGACAATGACTTTCTTAATTGATTTTCCATTTATCTTTTTTCTGTGCGCCTGATTCAGATTCTTGAAAATACTTTCCTTGGCAATACGATAATTTTTATATGATCCATGCACTTCTATGTGTTCTGGCCCAAGATTTGTAAACACTGCAACATCAAAAGCAATTCCCCATTGCCTATGTTGAAGTATTCCTTCGCTTGTAACTTCTATAACTGCGTGCGTACACCCTGCCTTAACCATTTGGCGCAGCATTTTTTGCAGCTTAAATCTTCCCTGCATTCCCTGCTTTGTGTTGTTTGGCCATTCTTTATCTCCAATTTTGAAAAAAACAGTATTCATTGAGCCGACTTTTAATCCTGCCTCCTCTAAAATGCGTGTTGTAATAATAACAGTACTGGATTTTCCTTTAGTTCCGGTAATGCCAATAATAACCATTTTGCGCGACGGAAAACGATAAATAATGTTCGCCAAAATCGCAAACAGCTTATGGTACATAAGCAGAAATGGGCTTGGAACAATGGCTTTTATAGCTGTTTTAATCATAATCCTATACTATCAAACAAACAAAAAAAGCGCGATAGAGCTTTTTTTGTGGTTATGATTACGCTTTTCCTGATTCTAAAAATTCTGCAACTTTTTTAACGTCATCTGGATTACCAAAATCCATCCAATAGTCCAGCATTTTGCGCGCTTTTACCTTGCCCTGCTTTGCAAGCTCTGCAATTGCGTCTGTAAGCTCATACTCGCCGCGTTCTGACACACCAACCTTTGCTGCTTCAGGGAAAATATCTGGAGTAAATTTGTAGCATCCAATAGACACCCAGTTAGAAATAAATTGTTTTGGCTTTTCTACAAAGCCAGTTACTTTATCATTCTCAATTATTGGCACTCCATACTTTTCTGGGGTCTCGCTATACAGCAAACTAACATAATTATAGTCATCATCTAATTCGCGAATTGCTTTTAAATCGCGCGTTGAGTAAAGATTATCTCCGTAAATGCACACAAACTGCTCATCTCCAACTGCTTCTTGGGCAGCTAATACTGGAATTGCTGTTCCGTATTTTTCTGTTCCCATTACTTTGAATTGATCAATTAAGGTTAATGGAAATTCCTTTCCATCTCCTTGAGCAAACTCAACCATTTTTTCCGCGTGATTGCCTACCACAAGAATCATTTCCGCAAATCCGGCATTTTGCAGATTCTTTAATACATAATACAAAAATGGCTTGTCATCTAACACATCAATTAAATGCTTTGGCCTGTCTTTTGCTAAATCAAGCATTCTTGTTCCTTGTCCTGCTGCTGGAATAACTATTTTGTTGATCATATGAGATTTTTGAGCTTTCTTAATAACCTATACAACCTATACCAACCTTTACGATAAATCAAGTCAAAAGAATGTGGATAGCAGATAAGCTCTCCGCCAAACCCTGCTTTAAATCTTGATATTCCCTCCCATGATTTTTTGTAAATTGTAGTGGTTTTATCCTCTGGATTTACGCCCCAAAAGTCATAATATTTAATTCCCTGTAATTTTGACTGTTTGATGATTTCCCAGTGCAAAATATATGGAGCCATTGCTTCCCTATATTCATTTGACGATGCTCCGTGCGTGTAAGTGATGGTGTCGCCAAATGAAATTATGATATTGCTTGCGATTACTTTGCTTTGATATGTTGCTTGCCATATTTTTACAAATCCGCTAGGCAATGATGAAATCATTTTTTCGTAATACTCGTCTGCGTGCGTTGTAAATGCATCTCTTTCTTTTGTTTCGCGATTAAGCTTAATGAACTCTTCAATTGAGCCCTCACTAACTTTTACTCCTTTCTTTTTTGCTAAACGGATATTATATCTTGTCTTTTGATGCATCTGCGCAAGAAGATCTTCTGGCGAAAGTGACAAATCCAGAACTCGCGTGCACGTTGGCTGTGTTGCTGGAACAAATTCAAGCGCACGATTGCTTCTTTTTTGTTTCTGCTCTTCAGTTGTAGGATCTATTCTGCTAATAGGATCAACGCGCAAGAACAAAGCACCATGCTGACCTAGTTCATCTGCCAATTCATTGACTGCGGAAAATGCATCTTCAGTTTCAGGCACAACTACTGGAGCATGTGGGATATACCAATAATTTTTTCCAAATGGCAATTGCATTTTAATTGCCTGCACAAGCAATTTATTGTTCCAAGAAAATCTTAATACTTTTCTTCCAAGTGACTGCTGGAATTCACACCATTCCCAAGACTGCAAAAACTGCGCATGAGGCGCGCTCGAAGTTAACATATTCCATTGTTGTTTGTCTTTTACTTCTTGCCACATAGTAACTTCATACTATCATAGACCCAAAAAAAATCACCCCCCGCATGCACGAGGGGTTGCCGAGATTTAAGCTATATACATCACGAAGACACAACCAACAGATTTACTCCCTGTTTCCATTTTTTTCGCTGTATCAACGCGCCAACACTAAGCAATTTTCTACTTTTTCGATAAGCACCCAAGTATCATGGAGTAGAGCAAGCAGGCATTGACAATCGCAAGCATACACCCAACGTAATCATGATTTTTTCTCTTACAACCTCTGGCCTGTCATGGAGTAAACATAAAAATTGGCATATGCCTGCGTGACGCCACGACAATTCGCGTATATACGCACCAGCGTCCTCTGCTGACCCCTTCGATGATACTGACACAATTCTCAAATCTACAAGCTCCTCTACTGTTGCTGATTGCGCATGTAGTATCCTGCTAAATTGTTCAAACGTTCTCTGGCCGTATTTTCTTAATACATGTTCGGCTTTGTCGACATCCAGAACAATGCAATATACCGCGTCCTCAATTCTACAGCAACTATACCTTTTTCCCATGAAAAACTCCTTGCTTGTTTGTTTGTTCAAAGATCAGCTTACGCTTTTGTAAACCACACTCACGAAATAATATCATGAACCAAGTATTTGTAAAGCCCACCTAACTTTCTCTTCCACATTACTCCCCTCAGACGACTTCAATGCTTCCCGCGCCTGCTCTCGAGAATATCCTAATGCTTCCAACGCCTGAATAGCCTCACTGTCCACTGCTGCTGATTTTGAAGTTGCGCTTGAATCTGTAGTAATTAAATCTTTTGCTTTATTTTTTAATTCAAGCACAATCCGCTCCGCAGCTTTTTTATTTATTCCACAATTAACTAAAATATCTACGGATTCGTTCTGTAGTGCTGCGGAGAGATCTTCTGGATTAGCTTTTGAAATAATTGCTAAAGCAGACTTTGGACCAACTCCTTTTACGTTCAAAAGCATCTTAAACCATTCTATAACTTTTTCGTCCGCGCTTCCATACAAATCTAACACTCGTTCACTAACTGACAAATACGTAAAAACAAGCAACTCATCACCTGTTTTGAGTTTAATTAATTCATTGCTTGGAATAGCAACTTCATATCCAACACCCCCAACATCAAGCGCAATTGCGTGTTCTTTTTTTTGTAAAATTGTTCCTTTTAATGATGCTATCATATAAAACCAGTATAGGTGTTTTGTGTTTTTTTGGCAAAAAAAAGAAGGGGCTGCTTGTGCAACCCCCTCGTGTGCGAGCTATACCGCAGAAAAAAGCCCTTTTCCGAAACCGTCCTCGAGATCTGCTATGACACGCGCAGCCTCGATATCTCCTCCGACATTTCTTTTGACTATGTACGGAAAATTTCCGCCCGACTCAAGTATTCCGCACCCGTGGAGTTTCTGTTGAATCTCCGCACTGCTAGTGGCGATGTCAAATCGCCTCCCATGCTGATTGTGTTCTGTTGCTGGATCTGATATAGAGCCCGGCATATTTCTCCCCTTTGTTTTTGTGCACGTGAACTAAAATCCACATGAACACGCCTGCCTCATGAGAATCACGGGATTAATCGCATCCCGCGAGAAAATTTCTTTGGGTACGATTGAGAAACACATGCCCCATTCCAAAGATAATGCCATGCGCCTCTTTGCTGCTTGCTCGTACCCAGAGACAATATCCAGAATATAGAACACTACTTTGCCTTGTTTTGTGTCATTCAAAGCGCAATAGCAATCTGTTAGTTCTGCATCTCCCTCCTCTTTGGTCCCAATAAAATACCACTCGGAATCAGGATGAACATCAAATTCTTTAAGGAGCTCCTTCATTGTCTCGATACCTCCCTTGTGTTGATTGTTGGTTGATATTTTATGGTTATCGAGGTAAGCTAGATAGTACCATTTTTTTATATGAAGTTCAAGTTAGAATCCACATTCAAGCCAACTGGAGATCAACCGCAAGCAATTGCGGAGCTTAGTCACGGCATCAAAAAAGGATTTAAGGATCAAACTCTTTTGGGGGTTACAGGAAGCGGAAAAACTTTTACAATGGC
>CEPX01003878.1_pt1 | contig 18370 bp, 12 predicted proteins | sample 361361 | NCBI WGS metagenome assembly CEPX01 (sample SAMEA2619974, study PRJEB7988) | marine metagenome | biome: marine biome (ENVO:00000447); feature: mesopelagic zone (ENVO:00000213) & marine oxygen minimum zone (ENVO:01000065); material: "saline water (ENVO:00002010), including plankton...
TCACCCCGGAACCGCACCACCACCTCCGGTGTAAACTCGATCACCATGGCAGGAATTCCGTATTCTGTCGCCACCTTGAAGTAAGCCTCCGTGAAAGCGGTGCTGGCGTAGAGGGTCCCCATGTGGGTATCCAGGTGACCGGGGCGTATTCCCCGTGAAATGGACCGCTCCACTTGCGCCCTGATCTCTTTCTCGACTTCCGTCCCCGATGCGTGCTTCACCACATCTATTACCTCGCGCCAAAGATAGCCATCGGGATCGATAAGTCCCGGCACATCTGTTGCGCGTGAGACTGATCCCCAGCGGTAGTAATCCCATTCGCTGGTAAGGGCGAGGTGGAGACCGACATCTTCTTCGGAGTTTTCCCGGTACCAGTCGGCTATTTCATCGAACCACGGGCACGGCACCATGGCTGAAGCCGACTGGATGAAGTCGCCTATAAGGTAATCCTTTGCGGCAACATTTGCCTCATAGCACATGCCGATGTCATCAGCGTGCAGGATCAACACGCGCTTGTCTTTTGCATAACCGAGCCTTTCACCCCATGTGGCGCTGGCTTCCGAATTCTCAGAACTGCCGGTGCACGCAATGAAAAGTCCCAAGAGCAGTATACCGGTAAAGTGTCTCGCCATGACTCCTCCTCAGTCAGCGTTTATCAGGAATCGCTGGAAAAAATCGTTCATATGATACTGGAAATACTCGTTCACAGAAACCACGGCGTCCATCATGTGCACCCACCCCTTCAGTCGGTGGTATTCATGCGGCACACCAACTTGCTCTAATCTGGCGGCCAGAATATCACCCTGCCGGATGGGGACAACCTTATCGCTGGTGCCGTGGAAGATTAGCGTAGGCGGATCGTCTGCTGTAACGTGAGTGATGGGTGATGCTGTCACGAACAGTTGAGGATCTTCAAGATATGACTTGCCCAGAAACTCCCGCACCGCATCACTCTGCTGTCCCACCGGTGTTGTCAGATCGACAGGGCCGTAAATATCCACAACCGCTTGAACTAAACTGGACTCCGCCCCATTCTTGCTCTCCACAGGCTGGTCCTCTTCTTCTGAATAGGCGACCATAAGGGCAAGGTGCCCACCCGCCGATCCGCCGATGAGGGCGATCCTTTCGGGATCAACCATCAGACGCCCGGCGTTGGCTTTGATCCACCGCACCGCCTGCCGCACGTCTGTCACAGCCGCGGGGAATTGGTAGTCAGGGGAGAAATGGTAGGAGACTGAGGCCGTTACATAGCCCCGTTCCGCGAAATCGAGGAGGTAGACAAGATAATCTGACCGCTCCCCGTGGCGCCAACTGCCACCGTGAATAAAGACCAGGCAAGGGGCCGGTTCCGGCTGTCCCTTCATACGATAGAGATCGAGAGCCAGCTCCCTGCCGCCCACTTCCCTGTAGACGAGATCCTTCTGTTCAACTATATCGGGCGGCACTTCAGGATCGAGATTGACTATATTTTCGACGCCTAGAAAAACAGCTAGCTCCAAAAACTTAAAGCTGTAATACCCCCGCGGAGGCGCGGGTCCATCTCCGGCCAGTAGAAACGAAGCAGTGACCAAAACAACAAAGGCATTCCCTAATCTGTTCCGTATTCCAGTTTTACCTGACATCAGTGAAAAATTCACGTTTTTCCTGCAATGCAAACATCTGTTGAATTTCAAGCCACGGCATAGCCGGGGAGCTAAAAAAGGAGATAAATAGCGATTTGGGAGACGAGGGCAACGATGGCGAACGGCCGCAGATTGGTAAGCTTGCCAGTTGCTTTGTTCTTAATGGTCATTTCAGATTGGGGAATGGTGAAGATCCAGACGAGCAGAATCACAAAGTAGGCAATGAATACGCCACGGGCCACCGTCAGATCAACTGAGATAACCAGGTCACGGAAAAAATCTCCCGGACCGCGGAGGATATCGGCCCAGAAATCGGCAAGCGCATTAGAGATCGCTATCAGAACGGCAGTCATATGATCTCTCTTTTATTCATAACGATATACCATGCCCCTCAGTTTTTCATCAGGTTCCGGGGAGGTTAACAGACTGACAATGACAGTAAACGAGATGGATACAACAAACGACCACCACGCAATATAGAGGAACGGTTCCGTGATCTGGAACAGCGGCTGGGTGGCATTATTATTAACCCATACCAGTCCACTGGAAAACGCCACACCGGTGAGAAGTCCTGCCAAGGCCCCCTTGCCTGTGGTCCGCTTCCACAGGACACCGAGAATGATGATGGCAAGACTCGGTCCCTGAAACAGGGACAGCAGCGTCTGGCTGAGTTCATAGATGCTACTGAACCGGTTGGCATACTGGGCGAAATAGATGGAGAAGACGATGAAGATAAGTGTAATCCACCTGCCGACGACAAGATAGTGGTGGTCGTCGCGGTTGGAACTGATGTAGTTCTGGTAGATATCTCTCGTCCAGATGGTGGCGGCAGAATTAAGCATTGAATCGACGCTGGACATAAGTCCCGCCAGAAAAGCGGCGAAGAAGATCCCCAGCAGTCCCGTAGGGACGATATCCCTGATAAGTGTGGCCATAGCTTTATCAGCATCAGCAATATTGGGGTTGTGGGCCAAGGCGATGATTCCCGGGATCACCATGGCAAACGGAATCAGAACCTTCAAGAGCGAGCCAAAAACATACGAAGCTTTGGCATCTGCCATTGAGCGCGCTCCCATAGACCGTTGCACGATAGCCTGATTACCAATCCAGTAAGCATTGGCCAGAACAAGTCCCAGTCCGAAAAAGATTCCTGACCACGGATGGGGCGCTTTGGTGTCCGCGGGAAGTATCAGACTGAAATGATCCTGCGCCCTGTCACCCAATGCGTGCACGGTATCCACAAACTGGCTGACGCCACCAAGCTTGTAGATGCCGAAGAACAGGACAAAGAGGGAGCCTCCGAGCATTACGACACATTGAATGACATCAGTATAGACCACCGCCCGTAGACCGCCCAAAAGTGTGTAGATACCGATGATGGCACCCATTAAAACGATGGAGTAGAAAATAGTCCAGCTTGGGCGCCTCGCCTCACCGAGAACTTTCTTGCCCCATTCGGCACTGATTTCATCCCGCTGGAAAAAGAGTGTCGATCCCTCTGCGACAGCTCCCTGGGCATCTGTGGTGAGAAGATCCCTGTCTATGAGCACCAGATTGGGATTGTGTATCTCTTCAAGTTCAGTTGCCTCATCATACGACCCGGTGAAAATAAAGTCATATTTTTTCGCATCTGTCACTTTCGGGATTGCTTCAAACGTATGCCTATCCTGACTCACAATCATTATTTTCGGGTTAAGATCGAGGAGGACGTTGAACATGACAGCAGAAGCGTACAGAACAATCCCCAGGGCCATGGCCATATAGACGCCCCAGATTAAGGCTGATACCGTCCGGACAGTGTTGTTGTAACGGGCACCGAGCCACTCGGGTATGGTACTCACTTTTGATTTCCAGAACATGGGGATGAAAAGGAACGCCCCTATAATCATGACAGGTACAGACCCGAGCCAGTCGTAATTACCGAGGACGATGCCATAGAGATAGGCCGAACCGGCAACCCCTACCATATCCACAGCACCGATATCGGTCACCACCAGCGACATCCCGATTGCCCACCACGGCAGCGACCGGCCGGCGAGGAAGTAATCTTTGCCTGTGCGCATGCGACGGCCGAGATAGGCACCGAGAGATACGGTGCCCAAAAGGTAGATGACGATTATAATGTAGTCGATACGTCCAAGAACCATGATGTTTTATGATCCGCTTCAGAGAAAATCAAAAGAATAGTAAGTATGCCCCGGATGCTGAACTTGAGCTGTCTTCTCAGCGCATTAGACCGTCCGCGATTCTCTAAAGTCAAATGCCGGGAATTGGATTTATCTTTGCCGAAAGACCTCATTAGGAAGCGGCAAGATAATACATCGTTCAATAATAAATCCAGCCTTAATTGTACTGGTGATCCTACCGTGGGATCTGGCGTTCTTACCGAAACCGACCCGCAAGAGAGCGACCGGTGACGGAAAAAGATAGTGCCAGAATCCAGCTATTCAATATACATTCTTTGCAGCTCATGATACGATCCCATCTGCCAAGAGCTATTCTCGTCACTATCATCATTTTACTCGCCACCGCTTTCCACCGATCACCTTACATCGCTGAAGCCCTCACCGAACAGCAAATAGAAGATTTTTCGGTTGTCGTAGCTCCGGCGAGAATTATCTTCGAACCGTTCTTCGGTCCCCTCCTGTTCTATATGCGAAGCGTCCGTCCCATTGCTGAACTTTTCGCTTTTGCAGTTTGGATCGCTGTTGTCATGCTCATAGTCATGCTGAGGCGCGGCAAAGGTCTGAAGAACAGCAGTACGGGACGCACTCTTCTGAAGTGGTTTGCCAGACTCCCCGCGGCGTTCGCAATGTGGGGCGCAACGCTCCTTATGATCATTTTCGTTCCTCTTCCAAGCAATACTATCCGGAACAAATCCGCAAACAAAATTCTGCTGAACATTCACGCTCACTCGTACTTCAGCCACGACGGTCTCTTCTCGCAAGCACAACAGATGGCGTGGCACAAACGGAACGGCTTTGATGCCTTCTTTATGACGGACCACAATCACCACGCGAAAACGCTCGAACTTATGGAAAGACAGAACAGAGGCGAAATCCCTGAGGCACCCGTTGTCCTGTGCGGCCAGGAATTCTCCGGCAGCAATCACATGCTGTTGCTGGGGATCAATCACGATTTTACGAGCAGAGGAATGGCTGAACCCCAGCTCATCGACTCCGTTCACGCCCAGGGCGGAGCAGTCATTGTGGCTCACTGGTTTGAGAATAGGAAAAATCCCATCGCTCACTACGTGAAGATGGGCGTGGACGGATTCGAGCTCGAAAATCAGAACAGCCGCGGATATGCCGACAGCCTCAGAACCGCCCTCATCAAGGTGTGTCAGTCCAACAACCTCCTCTCGTTGGGATCATGCGACTATCACGGTTACGGTTCCGCCGCCTACACCTGGAACGCCCTCACCATCCCAGAGTGGAAAAGACTCTCCCTTGGAGAAAAGCGGGAGGCTGTGATGGAGATCCTGAGGTCGCGCAGGAGTGCCGAGACCCAACTCCTTATCTACAGTGACCGAAGGGAAGACAGCCGGGAGCTCGTAGCCTTAAGCCCCCTTTTCACCTGGATGGACTACTTCCGTAGTCTGAGTCTCCTTCAGGCGGTTTCGTGGCTCGTCTGGATGGGGCTGGGACTTTGGATAAGCAAGACGAGAAGGGTCGTCTCTTTCAGACAGTGGTTGGAAGGGAAGCCGTTCCGCCTCGAGAACCTGATTTCGTTCATATCCGGCGGCTGGATTCTCTGCATCGGATTGTTCAATCTGTCCAGAGCACAGAGCCTCGAAGGGTTCAACGAAATCTTTCTCGAGTTCGGAGCCTACTTCTTGATCCTTGGCGCCTTTTTTGTGCTCTATCCTTTCACACTTATGCTTGCTGCCCGCTACGGCAACAGGTCAGCAGATTCGTAAACATTGACTATTATCAGGGAGGAAATCATGGAGAACAACAGGTGGACGGTTCTTAAAAGATACCGCCATTCCAGCAAGTGGCATCCGTTCCGAAAGACTGCTTTACTTGCTCTGTCTGTCACAATCTTTGGCACCGGAACTGTAATCGGTCAAACACAGAGAGTAGCCACCCACTATGCATTGAATTCAGCCGAAGTGCCCGCGAAGGTGCTGCAAAATGCCCGGCCGAAGGTTTGGAAGGGAAATGAGCGGGGCCCCGTAGAAGGCCTCATGCTGTACAGGACGGAGCGGCCAGGCGCCGTCTGGCTCGGGAGTGACGAGGGTGCAGTACGCTTTGACGGCAAGGCTGCACATCGCTGGGATCGATGGCAGTACTTCCACGGGCGCCGCTGGCTCCAAGATAATGATATTCAGAACATCCACGTGGAAGAGGGGGACGGCTTGCGGAAGGTCTGGATTCGGACAAAGACGGGAGTGTCGCTCATCGAGTGGCGGCCTATGACACTGGCAGAGAAGGCGGCACATTATGAAAAGATGATTGATGACAGACACCTTCGCCACGGCTTTGTCTCCGGCTGCGGGCTCTTCGCCCCGGGAGATACTTCCACGAGTCAGACGAGAGACTCGGATAACGACGGTCTCTGGACGGCCATGTATCTGGCGGCTGAGGCTTACCGCTACGCCGTGACCGGTTCGGAGGATGCGCTCTGGAAGGCCCGCCGCTCCATGCGCGCCCTCATGAGGCTTGAGGAGATTACCGGCATTACCGGCTTCTTTGCCCGCTCGTTCAAGTCTGTGGATGAGCCGCCGCACGGAGGCGGCGAATGGCACCCCACTCCCGATGGGAAGTGGCTCTGGAAAGGAGATACCAGTTCCGACGAGGCGGTCGGCCATTACTACGCCTATGCCATCTATTTTGACCTCGTAGCCACGGAAGAAGAGAAGGCGGAGATGGCGGAAGTTCTTTCCCGCATCACTGACCACATCATGGAGAACGACTGGAACCTCATCGATGTTGACGGCAAGCCGACGCGGTGGGGAGTCTGGGGGACGGAGTACTTTAAGACGCCAGAAGGAGAATACGAAAAGGCGCTCCGGTCGCTGGAACTCCTCTCCATACTGAAGACTGCGCACCACATCACCGGAAACCAGAAATATGACGACGCCTACCGCGACCGGCTTGATCACGGCTACGGCACGAACACACTCTACTACCGCCGCTGGATCAGCGAAGAGTGGGAGATTAACTTTTCCGATGACGAACTCTACTACCTTTCGGCCTTTCCTCTTTTTCTATACGAAGACGATCCGGCACTGCGGGACAATTACCTCGCCAGCGTGCGGTTCACCTGGAGTCAGATCCGCCCGGATATGAACCCGCTCTGGAACTTCATGTCCGTCGCCTCAGGTGCCGGCGCTATGACCGACGATATACTGAAAGAGTCGCTCATGACCCTGGATAGAATTCCTCTCGAAATGGTTGAATGGCGCATGGAGAACTCTCACCGCATCGATATACAACTGCGGCCACTGGCGGATCGTTCCGGCCACCCTCAAACCACCTTTGTCCTGCCGCCGGACGAACGACGGATTCACAAGTGGAATACAAATCCATTCATTCCAGACGGCGGCGGAGATGGATCGAGCGAAGAAACCCCTACATACTGGCTTCTCCCTTATTGGATGGGGCGGTACTACGGGTGGATTGAGTAGAACTGCCATCCTTCTTCACTGGCGCTATAAAGGACGGGTCTCCGATTGTTCACGTACCGAAAGTCGAATACTTTACCGTAAGCCAGATCAGTAGGAGTTCTGCTCAATAAGCAAAAATTCTTGCCGTTCGGCCGCTGGCCATAACCTCCCTAAAGCCGCAACCCCATATAGATCGAATCCCCACTCCTCTCCAGCTCCACGAATCCGTAGACAGTGTAGAACCGATAGGCCCTCTCATTGTTGAGCGCAAGTTCGAGATGAACGCCCGCTGAACCTGCTTCCCTGAGATGTTCCATCAGTCGATCCATCATGAGCACACCTTGTCCCTTGCCTTGAGCCTGCGGCAAAAGATCTATGTGGAGATGGGACTGGTATTTCCGCAATGAGTCAGGATGAGTGACATGGGGGTGATAGTAGAGGTGGTAGAGCTTCTCGTCCTCCGTCCACTCTGAGCGATCACCGGCAGGCTCACGGTATCTCCGTCTCAGCTGCGGCAGCCACTCGTTCCTGAAGCGGCGGTAGAACAGATCAGACTCAACAGCTCCGAAGATATAGCCGCAAACGCCGCGGTCATCTTCCAGCACGAAGGCGGACTGAGGTTCGAGGTTTACATACGGCCCTACATAGATGTGGCCCAGTGCCAAGGGATCGGTGAACAGATGGGAAGCATCCTTGCCCGAGTCGCCGGTCTTGAGGCAAATCTCATAAACGGCAGATTCATCTTTTGGCTCGAAGGAGCGGATTGTGAATGGACTATCGGGCACGACCCTTAAGTACTTTGTGATTGGTTAGCGGTAGCTGGTTATTGGTTGCTCGTCACTCGCTGTTTGTCCGCCCGTCCTCGAACGTCTAACGTGAGGGGCAATCCGCGACAGAGGCATCCTCAAGAGGACGGTATGATCGGAAGTTCAATCCGCGAAGGGCGATTGCCGCCCCAGTGCACAGTGACTGTAGGCACAATATTCTCACCATCATCCGGATCATTATTCGGCGCCAGCTTCGGATGAAGCCTGAAGGTCGGCGCATCAGCACTGGCGATGGAAACCTGAATCCGGTGCCCTTTCCTGAATACCCATGACGTGGGGTGAAAATCGAACCTGAGTTCGACCGTCCTCCCATCTGCAAGGATACCTTCCACATACTGGTCCTTGCGGTAGCCGTGCCAGGGGAGTTCAGGCAAAACTTCGATACCGCTATTGCCCGGAATGATGTCATCGTTATCGTACAGCCCGGCGAAGCCTGCCCTGAGCTGCCCCTCTGTCACCAGAACGGATTGACCAGTCTCGTCCACATCTTCCAGATAGATGAAAAAATCGCCGTAGGCCTCAGTTGAGGAAACCCAGAGATCGACAACAGGGTGGCCGGTGACCTCCGTATCGCGGGACATAGGTGGACTGGTGTACAGCAGTGTCTTCTTGTCCAGTTCAGTTCTCACCGGAATAGCGTCGGGCTGTCCGCCAGAGAGGCTCATCCATCGATTGCCATTGTTTGAACCGTAAACTGAACTGTGAGAATAGTCAACTGTATAGTCATCGGTACCTCTGCTTGGCGATGTCTCACTCAGCAACCCCTCCGGTCCGAAGTAGTAACTTCTGACAACCTGGCGTTTCAGCGGCCACTCTTTCTCCTGCCGCCAACCGTCACCATTCATGACGTAGATCAACACAGGATCTTCACGCTCAATTCCGTTTTCAATCCCCTTAAGATAGCGGTCAAAGAATCTCAAATGTTCTGTCAGAACCATATCGAGAGCTTCCTCATCGGTATAGCCAAAGTAGTGCCACCAAGGACCGGAGGTAATACTATGATAGGCTGGTGTTATCATTATTCTTGAAGGATTCTTCTGTCCAAGGGTACAGTAAAGCTCGAAGCTTCCCCGGGTGAATCCGTCGAACCAGCCGCCCACATTATACACGGCGATGCCCGACTCCATAATGGCCGTCGCCTGAGCGTTGGGACCGACATCTATGGCCGCATATCCCAAGGGGTTCTTGGCGTCAACAAAAAAGAGATCCTCCGCCCATTCTGTATAGTCATAGTTTCTCTGATGGTGATCCATGGTAGCGTGATAGTAGATATGTTCCCGCTCGGCACCATTCTCATCACGATAGGCAGGGGGATAGCCGTCATCAAGGAACATCCCATTTTCGTTAACATCTATGGGAATCTCATCGGTCAGTTCACCATCACCGTCTTCATCCGTTACGGGGGCAGTCATAGCCTTAATATCGGGGTGATAGAAATTCCGTTCGGAATAGTACATAAAGCCGGACCAGTCCTTCATGAAGCCTTCCAGGTAGATACCGCCGGGATAGACCTCTCCGGTGTAGCCGTCCAGAGGAATGACAGCGGGCATAATGCACTTCAGCGCCTCAGGCTTTTGAGAGGCTGTGGCGGTCTGCGACCATCCGACATAGGAACCTCCCATCATGCCCACGTTTCCATCGCACCACGGCTGAGCCGCCATCCAGTCGATAAGCTCCTTGCCGTCCCGCCAGATTTCCGGCATGAAATCCATGAGCCAGCCGCTGGAGATACCTGTTCCGCGGATGTCGGCGCACACCAGGGCATAACCGTGAGACAGAAGAAAAGTAGCCCCATCCTCGTGAGACATATCCCTGATCTCGCCTGTCTCAGGATTGATCTGCGCACGCTGATAGGGGGTGTACCACAGTACCGTCGGGAAGCTCTCTCTTGGCGGTCCTTCGGCCGGTATGAAAATGTCGATGGCGATCTTGGTTCCGTCAGACATTTTCACGTATTCTGAACTTTTTGTGAAACCGCTGAACTCCGGTGCAGAAAAACCCGAGTACGCGAACGGTTTGCTCACTTTACTAACCCAGCCACTACAACTCATCAGCATGAGACAGCAAACGAGGTATAGATATTTATTCAGCATGAAGCGCATCTCCTGATTTGGTGATGTGTCATAGATTGACTATTAGCGACAGAAGTATTAGACTCTGCAGTCCCATCTAAAGTAAGATTATTCAGAAAGAAAAAGAAGCATCATGTCACTGGTTACAAATCGAACTATTCATAGTCCCCTGAATATCTTTTTAACGACCGTTTTCTGCTACATTTCGTGCGTTCCCGATCCGGTCTTCGACGTCCAAGGTCATCGGGGAGCAAGAGGGCTGCTCCCGGAGAATACACTGCCCGGCATTGAACTGGCTATGGAGATCGGCGTCTCCACCATCGAGCTGGATCTCGGCGTCACGAAGGACAGGCAGGTGGTTGTCGCACACGACCCTTACATCAATCCGCGACTGTGCCTGAATGCCGACGGTTCCCCCATCGAAGTCGATTCCGGAGGGTACGGCCCATTCATTATGAACCTCACTCTGAAAGAAGTACAATCATTTGACTGCGGCTCCCTCAATCCTGATCCAGCGCGCTTCCCCGAACCTCCGAGAGTGAACCTTCCAGGCACACCTATTCCAACCCTCCAAGAGGTATTCGATCTAGCGAAGAAACAAGGACGCAACGTCAGATTCAACCTCGAACTGAAGATCCATCCTCTCTATCCTGTAACGGTTCCTGATGAAAAATTCGTGACCGCGGTTCTGGAGATAATTCGCCTGAACGGGATGGAAGGGCGCGTGGTGATCCAGTCTTTCTACTGGCCGGCCCTAGAACGTGTCAGAAATCTCGCACCATCCATACGAACGGCGGCCCTCCTCGGAGACGACACATACAAGTCGATGAACGATTCCACACCGTCACCGTGGCTGAACGGGATCGACTTCCATAAATCGGGCGGTACGTCTCTGGGACTGCTCAGGGCGGCGGACGCCTACGTCGATATCTTCTCTCCCCACTGGGCACTCGTGGTAGCAGAAGATTCACTCTTTCTCGGGAGCACCGTGAAAGAAATTCAGAACACCGGGTTTGAGGTGATCCCGTGGACGGTGAACGACACTGAGACAATGGCACAGCTCCTTGACCTGGGTGTGGACGGCATCATCACCGACTACCCCGACCGGCTGATGGCGCTCATCAGGGAGAGGCGGGTTAGGGTGAAGTAGTCTTACTAACAAACGATCAATTCTCTTCGACCGTTCCCCAAACCAGTCCTCTCTGCCGTTCAGCCGGCTCGGCTTTCGAGAAGAAGGTGACAGCTACGCCGAAAAGACCGCTCACTGCCACACCGAAACAGGCGCGCATAAACTTGAACTGATTCATCCCCGCGAGGAGGCTGTCGCCGCCCTCCGTCATTGGGACGCCATGGGCGAAGGGCGTGATGATCTGTGGCACGAACAGAGACAACACGATTGCCCCCATCCCGCCGATGAGCGTAGCGAGGGCGGCCTTCTGGGTGAAGCGTCGCCAGAAGACGGACAGCATGAGTGTCACCACGAGGGGAGGCGTAACCGCGGCGGTGAAGGCGCCGTGGGCCGCGTAGATGGTCTGGAAAGACATGAACACCGGCACGAGTAGAATACCAAGGATTGTGACGGCCACTGAACTGAGGCGCGCGGCCACAAGTAACTCCTTCTCCTGAGCTTCCTGGCGGAAGATTGGCCTGTAAACGTCATTCACAAACACCGCTGCCACAGCGGTGATGAGGGTGTCGACGGTGGACATGAGGGCGGCGGTGAGGGTGGCGAGAATGAGTCCAAAGATTCCCGGACGGCTCAGGAAGTGGGTTGCCATAAAAAAAGCTTCTGCCGATTCAGTACCCGGTGACAGAACGCCTGCTTGAACCAGCGCCCGCGCTACCCATCCGCCCGATGCCACCACAACAGCCGCCACAGGCATCAGAACCAGCACCACTGCCACCATGGCCTTGCGGCCATCAGCCACCGATCTCGCCGACAGAAATCGCATAATGATCCCTTGATTCAGAAAGTAGAACATGGCCGTGTTGGCGATGCCGTCCTGCCAAAAGATGCCGACACTGGGGAACGAGGGATCGCTGTTGAAGTTCGGGAATGCCAGCCTGTGACTTCGCGGCAAGTGATGCCAGAAGTCATCAAATCCACCGAAATAGTTGACTCCGAGAAACAGAATCAGGATGCCAGTGACCAAGAGCATTACGCCCTGCAACAGGTCAGTCATGATGACGCTTGTCTGTCCGCCAGCGGTGACATAGATGGCGGAGATGGTTGCGACAATGATCGCTGCCGTAGGAATCGGCCAACCGAGAAGGATGTTCAGCACCTTCCCCATGGTGAAAAGATTCACCCCCACGTAGCCGATGAGGTAGATCAATAGATAGAATGTCACCCAGCGTCGTACCTTCGAATCGAACCGTCGCTCAAAGTACTCCGGAATGGAGGTGATTCGGGAAAAGTAGAGGATCGGCAGCCAGCCGAACAGGAAAAGCGGTAGCCACATCCAGTCGTTGAGATAGGTCTGCGAACTTCCGAGGCCATACTTGAAGGCTACCTGGCTGTATTTCACAAAGCTGTAAGAGCCCACCGTCGTCGCCACCAGAGAAAAAGTGATGATGGGCCAGCGGAAGCGCCGCCCGGCGAAAAAAAAGTCAGCCAGTGTCTTCTGGCGTCTGGCGAAGGTCGTCCCGACGATGAGGATCAGAATGAAGTACGCGATCATGATGCCGTAGTCGAGGGGTGTGCCCATTGTTCCGACTGGCAACCAGAGTTCCCGGGAAATACCGGTTACTCCTTGGGACATGGAACCAAATTGAAGATAGCCCTGAAGGAGGGCGTAGAAGGCGAGGGCGAAAAAGAGAATGAGAAGATTACGCACCCCTTTGCCCGACAATCCAACATATCCCTGCCGCCAGGCGAAGAAAAGTCCCGCAAAAAAGACTATGCCACCAAGACCATACTGATAGATGTAGGCAGACATCTTCAGAAACTCTGTCCTATCGGTCTAACCTGTTCAGAAAACCGGCCACGGCGTGGTTGAACTCCTCCGGTTTTTCTGCCGGCAGCCCGTGATAAGAATCTTCGATGACTACCAGTTCAGCGCCGAGCATTTGGGACACGTATGCTTCTTTCACGTTAAGGGGAGTATAATCGTGTTCTGCGGAAAGCACCAGCGTAGGCACATGAAGCTCCCCAAGCCGATCGCGAACACTCCACCCCGCCATAGACTTGAAAGCACTCAGGTAAGATTGCTTGTTATTCTCCGCCCACCGCTCGATGAAGACGTTCCGCAGTTCCTCCTGACTGTCCTTCGGAAACAGTCGGCCCGCCAGCACTTTACCCATCTTTCTCATCCCTAAAAGTCTCACGACGGTGTTCCGTTTCCACATTTCCATCTTTTCGCTAAAGGTTCGAAAGAGAAGCTCCACAAAACTGTTTACCAGAACGAGACTTCTGACTCGATGGGGATGGTCCAGCGCAAACTGAAGCGCTATCACACCGCCGAGTGAAAGCCCAACAACATGCAGAGACTCTATCTCCAACCCGTTTAGGAGAGCTTCAATATCCGCTGAAAACTGAAGAATACTGTATTGTTCTTTCGGTTTATCTGACTGGCCGTGCCCCCGAAGGTCGATCAGGATTACCCGATAGTCCGCCGAAAAGAATTTCGTCTGTGCCTCCCAGTCCCGCGTGCTGGAGCCAAGACCGTGAATAAACAACAGCGGCTCCCCAGTCCCGTGAATGTCGTAGTATAGATTGATCCCGCCAACTTCCACCTTTGCCATCATTACCTCCTGAAGAGGGCCTCGAGCATGCGTATCAATTCACCGATGACTGATCCATGCTGCTGATCAGCTTTTGTAGCGACTCATACACTCTCACTAAGCTGCTGAGACTCACCCACTCATCGACGGCGTGGGCACCGTGACCGACAGGACCGAAAAGGACTGAAGGAATTCCTGCCGCGGCGGCGAGGGCTGAATCAGCCCAGTATGACATCCCTTTCAGCTCCGCCGATGGAGCCACAGACTGAAGGCGAAGGACGATTTCTGCATCGGCATCAAGACTGTGTGACGGACGGTAGAACAGTTCTTTTGAGTCGACAGAGTGATTTCCAGGGAAAGCGTTCGCAGCGTCCGCAACCCGCTTCAGCTCACGGTTGAGATCTTCCTTCTCCTCCCCCGGCAGTATCCTCCGCTCCCACGTCAGCCTCGATTCAGCCGCGATCACAGGCAGGGCGGAGCCTCCTTTGACGGTCCCTACGTGCAGTGTCGCGTGTCCCAAAAGAGGGTGTGGCGCGCGAGCGTGCAGCTCAGACTGGATCTCGGCAATTTCCGCTATGGCAGGACCCAGCGGCTGAGCAGCGTCAACTCCTTCCTCCGGCCGCGATCCGTGAGCTGACTTACCGGCAATCGTCAGCTCGTACCAGGCAAATCCCTTATGACAGATACCTATCTGCTCTTCTGTCGGCTCCATAAAGATGCCCGCAGACGGTAGCTGGGGGAGCGTCGGCAGCCAATCATCAATCAGCCGCTCCATGCCGAGACTCAAGTCTTCTTCGTCTACCACGAACGTTAGATGAATATCGCCCGGAGGTAAATGATCCGAAAAGTGTTCTGCCAGCGCCAGCATGATCGCCGCACTGCCTTTCATATCGTATGCGCCTCGACCGTAGAGTTTATCTCCATCCCGCCGCAAAGTGAAGGGATCGTCCATATTCTCAGTTCCCACGACATCCATGTGCGCATTCAGGAGAACGGACGGTGCACCGCCCGCTCCCGGGATAGTAGCCACCACATTTGCCCGTCCAGAACCGCTATCTTGCACAGCCGGCGTCACTCCCGCGCTGCTCAATTCCGATGCGATGAATTTGGCAGCGCTCTTTTCACCAGGCCCCTCACTCCACGCCGGATTGACAGAATCACACGCCACTAACTCAGCTAACAGTTGCTCGAGACGGTCTTCCATACTTTCCTTTTGTGCTCTAAGAGTTACGTCTAGAATTGGTTAATACGCGGTAACCTCCTGAACAAGAAACGCAACCGGTCAGTCATCGATTAGATACCACACAATGAGCACTCAGAAAACTACGCTTGATCAAATAGAACGCAAAGGACAACCTTCACCAGCCGTCTGTGAGCCCGCCTTGGCGGGTCGCTGACGGCAAATCCAGGGTATACCCGCAAACCTGTCGGCGACCGCCCGCTATCGGGATCGGAATCACCGACGGATTCAAAATCATGCGCAAAAACGAACGGTTCGGCTTAGATTTCCTTACCCCCTTTACGCTGATTCTGATGACGACTGGGGAGCTGATTCTACTTGAAACATGAAGCGTCTTTACCGAAACAGGCTGGAAGGAAAGATAGCCGGTGTCTGTGCAGGACTGGGTGAATACTTCGACGTCGATCCTGTCCTCATCAGGCTATTTTTTGTTTTTCTGGTACTTTGGCACGGTGCGGGCATCATCGCCTATATCGCCGCCTGGATCATCGTACCGGAAAAACCAGTCTCTTCCTGATCTCCGCCTAACTCCGATTTTCCTTTCGTCTATCGACATGGGGCGCAGTACATTCTGACCTATCACGGAGAATTCAATGCCCGCCAACCAGACGCACCGCAAATGGACCTTTTCCATCGATAGGGGCGGCACGTTTACTGACATTATCGGCGTCGGCCCTCAAGGCAAAATTGAGAGCATAAAAGTGCTTTCCCACTCCGTCGACTACACCGATCCAGCCATAGAAGGCATCCGTCGCATGATGGACCTCAAAACAGGGCAACCCATGCCGCAAAATCGCGTCTCACGAATAAGAATGGGAACAACCGTGGCTACTAACGCCCTGTTGGAGCGGAAAGGTGCGTCAGTAGCGCTGTTTATCACAAAGGGATTCCGCGATCTGCTACAGATCGGACATCAGGCCAGACCGGAACTGTTCAAGCTCGCTGTAAAGAAGCCGAAACAGCTATACCGCTGCATTAAGGAGGTGAACGAACGGATAGATCACAGCGGCAGAATAATCAGGCAACTTGAAGCCTCCAAAGTGAGGGAGGATCTGAAACGAATCCGCCGCATGAGGATCACTTCGGTCGCCATTGTTTTGATGCACTCCTGGAAGAACTCTGAGCACGAGGAGTGTGTAGCGCAGATTGCGCGCGAGCTCGGTTTCAGGCAGGTGTCTGTCAGTCATGAGATCATGCCGCTAATCAAGATCGTCGGCCGGGGACAGACGACTGTGGTTGACGCATACCTGAGTCCTATTCTCATGCGTTACATCGATTCTGTCAGAGCCTTCACCGGCAGCATTCCACTGGAATTCATGCAAAGCTCCGGCGGCATGACCGACGCCGACTCTTTCACGGGCAAGGATGCCATCATCTCAGGACCGGCGGGAGGCGTCATCGGAGCGGCGGGCGTGGCGAAGGTGAACGGTCTGGACGAAGTTATCGCCTTCGATATGGGCGGTACTTCCACGGATGTGTCGCGCTCCTGCGGCCGACTCGAAACGGTCTTCGAGGTAGAAACGGGGGGCATCCAGTTCCAGGCGCCGAGCCTGAACATCAACACCGTAGCCGCCGGCGGCGGATCTATTCTCTGGTTCGATGGCCAGAAGCTTCGCGTAGGGCCTGAATCATCTGGAGCTGATCCGGGACCTGCCTGCTACGGCCTCGATGGCCCCCTATCACTGACAGATGCCAACCTGCTACTCGGCCGGATTGTGCCGCAGTTCTTCCCAACCACCTTTGGCCCCACGCGAGACAGGCCACTGGACAGAACTGCCACTAAGGCAAGATTCGATATCCTCACTGATGAAGTGAGCCAGGCCGCCTCTTCTCATCTGACGCCCCAGGAAGTGGCTCTCGGATGTGTCACAATCGCCAACGAAACCATGGCTAAGGCCATAAAGGAAATCTCTGTCTCTCGAGGATACGACGTGAGGACGCACGCCCTTGTCTGCTTCGGAGGCGCCGCTCCCCAGCACGCCTGCGCCATTGCGAGAATTCTCGGAATCGAAACAGTTATAATCCATCCCTTGGCGGGATTGCTGTCAGCCTACGGAATCGCCACGGCCGTTCAACTTCGCTACGGAGTCAAGTCCGTTGTGGCGCTACTGGATAAGAAGCTCTATGCCACTCTCCAGACACAGTTCGATGATCTTTCAGAACCGTTGAGGCAGGAGTTGACTGAAGGCGGTACTCCCGAAGATCAAATCGAAATCAACCGCTATCTCGACCTGCGGCCTCTGGGGACCGACTCTTACCTGTCCATTCCCATGATGCCTTTCACAAGAATCGCGGACGCTTTCGCCGATGTTCATGAGCAGCACTACGGATTCAGACCGATCGACGTTGAACTTGAACTGGTGAACATTCGCGTAGATGTCACAGGGCGCAGTGAGAAACTAAGTGAGGCAAAGCACAAAGGGCCGAGAACGTTTGCAGAGGCGAAGCCACTCCAAACATCTACATCCTATTTCACTGAAGGCGCTGTAAAGACACCTGTTTATCACCGCGATCACCTGCAGAACAACGTGGAAATCGAAGGGCCGGCTATCATAGTTGAGTCCTACTCCACAACTGTTCTTGAGCCGGGATTCTCGGCTTCAGTCAACGACTACGGTCACCTGATTATTACTCAGCACGAGAGAGAATCTAAGGAAGTCTCCGCCGCCCGCGATCCTGTTATGCTGGAAGTATTCAATCACCTATTTATGAGCGTGGCTGAACAGATGGGTCACACGCTGTGTAATACAGCCCACTCCGTCAATATCAAGGAGCGTCTCGATTTCTCCTGTGCTATTTTCGACTCAGACGGAAATCTGGTCGCAAATGCACCTCACATGCCGGTACATCTAGGAGCCATGGGCGAGTCCGTCAAGTCGATTATTGAGGCCAATACAGGGACGATGCAAGAAGGTGACGTTTACCTGATGAACAATCCTCACCGGGGCGGTTCGCATCTTCCTGATTTGACGACCATTGCTCCCGTCTTTGTCGACGGCGGAAAGCCGATCTTCTACACTGCCACCCGCGGGCATCACGCCGACATTGGCGGAATCACGCCGGGCTCCCTGCCGCCCTTTGCAACATCAATCGATGAGGAAGGTATAGTCATCGACAACTTCCTGCTCGTCCACTCGGGAAATTTCAGGGAACGTAAACTGCGGCTGATGCTAAGATCTTCCCCGTTTCCGGCACGCAATCCCGACGAAAGAGTCTCTGATCTGAGAGCCCAGATCGCCGCTGTCAATACGGGCATCCGCGAATTGAACGCTCTC
>CEPX01127351.1_pt1 | contig 18347 bp, 22 predicted proteins | sample 361361 | NCBI WGS metagenome assembly CEPX01 (sample SAMEA2619974, study PRJEB7988) | marine metagenome | biome: marine biome (ENVO:00000447); feature: mesopelagic zone (ENVO:00000213) & marine oxygen minimum zone (ENVO:01000065); material: "saline water (ENVO:00002010), including plankton...
AGGATCTTTTGTTTTTATTAGTCCCCATCTGTTTGGAATTCTGTGGCAGTGGATGTCAACAGCTATAACATCTTTGTTAAAACATTCGGCTAGGGTTATATTTGCTACTTTTCTTCCTACTCCAGAGAGTTCTATTAATTCATGTAATGTTTTTGGGACTTTGGAGTTGTGTTTTTCTACTAGCATTCTAGAAGATTCTTTTACTCTTTTTGCTTTTGAATGGTAGAATCCTATGGAATATATTATTTTTTCAATTTTAGTTATTGGAAGATTTGCTAATTTTTCTGGCGTATCTGCTACCTCGAAGAGTTCTTTTGATATTTTTTCTGTTTGTGTGTCTTTTGCTCTTGGGCTTAGAATTGTAGATATTAAAACTTTGAATGGGTCTTTTGTATTTTCTTGAAAGAAGGTTGCTACTGGTCTTGGCACAGTTTTGTAGACTTCTTTTATCTTTGGAATTATTATTGGTAGGTCTTTTTGGTTCATATTATTTTAATGTGCCCTTTTTATTTAAGATTATGGAAACTTTCCGGAAAAACCACCGAAAAGCTTATATACTATAGCCAATTATAGCTTATTATGGTTCAAACAACAATCCAAATTAGCCAAAAGCTTCAGAAAGAGCTTAATAATAAAAAACTTTTTGATAGAGAGACCTATGAAGAAGTAATTTGGGATTTAATAGAAGATACTATGGAATTAAGTGAAGAAACAAAGAGAAGAATAGAAAGGGCTGAAAAAGATTTCAAAGAAGGAAAAGTTAAAAGCCATGAACAAGTTAAGAAGGAGCTTGGTCTTTAATGTATGAATTGGTTTATTCTGATGAAGCAGTTAAAGATTTAAAAAAATTAGATAAACAAACAAAAGTCAGAATTTTATCTACATTAGAAAGAATAAGAGTAAGGCCCCATGCACATGTTAAAAAATTAGTTGCTAATCCTTATTTTAGATTGAGAATTGGACAGCATAGGATTATTTTAGATATAAAGAGTAATAAGTTAATTATCTTTATTATTGAAGTTGGGCATAGGAAAAAAATATACAAATAATTATTTGAACACTTTTCCTGTTTGTAAGCTCCAAAAGAGTAAATCTAATTCATCCATTGGGATATTTATTTCTTTTGAAAAATCTTTAAAGGACTCTTCTAATTTAAGGTATTTGTTTTTTGAAATGGACTCTGGAATTTCTTGAATAATATTTGCTTTGTGTAATCCTTTTAGAATATGTCGGTCTATGATTGCTAAATCTCTGTAACCAATATTTCTTAGAAAATGAGATGATTCTTTTAATCCTATGCCTTTAATGTTTTCTGTTAACCAATTTCTTAGAGCAATTGTGTCTTTTTCTGTTTTTAATTTTTTATGGATTTTTGAGTAATCTAGTTTTAGTTTTTGTAAGTATTCGTTTCTTCTATTATGGAAACGCATGTGTTTGATGTGTTGGTGGATACCTTGATCTTTATTTTTGAAATCTAGTTCTTTTAATTTTTTGATACAGGCATCTGCCATAACTGCTTTAGATCCTGGAGTTAATAGACAGAAAGATAATTCATAGAACCATTCTTCTTCTGGTATTTCTTTGTAATCTTTTAATCTTTGTTGAATTTCCTCTTTTCTTTGAGAATATTCTTGGAATAGCCAGTCCATTGAAATGAGAATAAATGATTTTTAATAAAGTTTTAGATTACTATTCCAACTAAATATCCTGCATAATAACTTATTATTGTTGCTATTGCTCCTACTGCTAGCATTTCTAAGCCAGATTTGAATGGAGATCTTTGAGTAAACTTGCATTTTCCTATTCCAATTAAAAACAATCCTATTGCCGAAGCAAATATTGATATCCAGAGGGCATTTGTTACATTAAAGAAGAAATAAGGTGTTAACGGAATTAAGGCTCCAAGAATAAAAGATAGGCCCATAATGATAGTTATTTTCTTTAAGTCTTTGAATTCTTCTGCAAAACCAAATAACTCTTGAGACATTACATTTAACCATCTCTTCTTATTTCTTTGTAGACCTTTGCAAATTATTTCTGCTTCTTTTTTAGTGAACCCTTTCTTTTGGTATAAGATACAAAGTTCTTTTAGCTCTGTTTTCGGAGATTTTTTAATGTGTTCTTTTTCTCTTTCTATTTCATTTAGATAAACTTCTTTTTGAGATTTTGAGGATATATAAGCACCTAGGGCCATTGAGATTGAACCTGCAATTATCGCTGCTAGACCAGCTATTATTACTGTTGTTGATTGTAGGGCTGCACCTGTTAGGCCTGCAACTAAAGCTAGAGTTGAAACTAGGCCATCATTAAAACCGAAGATAAATTCTCTTACATAACCGCCTTCTCTTTTTGGGTGTCTTTTTGACATAGTTAGTTTTTCTTTTGTTTCTTTTTATAAGTTTTCTTTTTTAGAATGAATAAAGAAGTAATTGCTAATAATAACCAGGTTAGTTGAGAATATCTTAATTGTTTTTCTTTGTTGATATTTTGATAGAATTCTAAATTGTTTATTGGTATTTTTTCTTTTATTGTTGTTTTCGTGAATCCAAGTATTTCAATATCTTGGATAGTTCCTTCAAATTCTATGTCTCCTTCTATATTGTTGTTTTCTGAATTTAAATTTTGATACCCTTTGTTTAAGTGTAAGTTTCCTTGTAAATTATTGCTAATTAATGTTATTGATTCTTCATTTGCTTTTTCTGTTAAACCTAAAGCAAAGTCGTGAGCATCTTGAACATGGTTTTCTTGAACTAGGATTGAATCTGCTTGGCCTAAAACTATTCCTGAGCCAGAGGCCCAGCCTTCTCCAGTATCTATTGGGGAAGTTATGGTGTTATGGGTTATTTCTATCTCTCCGGGGTATTCTGTTGGACTGTTGCTAACTGATCCTTTTGTAACTGAGATTCCTCTTCTTGTATTTGATATTTGATTGTTTAATATTTTAACATTATCTGCCCCTGCATGGATTATGATTCCTGTTCCGTCAGATGATGTAAAGCTTGGAAGGACTCCAGAACATTCATTATCTTGAATTAGAACATTTTGGGAAGTTTTAACGTCTATGCAGTTTTCTCTGACTGCATAAATTTGATTGTTTAGGATCCGTACATCTTTTGCTAGCCTGCCTTGTCTTTGGTTATCATTTATTACGTGGATACCGTCACCTGATAACTGGTACATTAAGTTGTTTTGGATCGTGTTGTTTTCTGACCCTTGCCATACCATTACAGCATGGGCATCTTTGTTTTGGTGGAAATAACCTCCGTTGGGCAATAAGTAAATTGCGAAGATTAGATTTAATATTAGTAGAATAATGAATATTTTTTTATTATAATATGCCGAGGTTACTAATAAGATTCCTAAGAGAATAAATATAATTGGAAAATAAAACCATTTGTTTAAGGAATCTATGTTAGAAAATTCGTTGTTTTCAATTAAATTGTTATTTCCTTTGATGGTTATTGCTGTTTGTTCTAGGTCTTTTATTGTTGAGTCTCTTATTATGTTGTTATTTCCAGATATGAATATTGGGTCTTTGAAGGTTAAATCTTCTAGAATCCAGTAAGATGCTTGTAAGTTTATGTTGCCATTAAAAATTGCTCCATTTCCTTTGATAGTAATGGGTTTTTCTTGGGTTCCAGATGTTTGAAGGGTTGGAGGGAAGTTATATTCATTGTTTGATAAGGTCAAGATTGAACCTGGCTGGGCTAGTTTTATTGCCTGTTCTAATCCTTGAGTTGTAGATATTTCTGGTTCTAAGGAGGATGCTGAGGGAAGAACTAATATTAAAACAAATAAAATTTGTAGGAGTTTCATTGGATTTTTTGAGATAAAAGGATTTAATAATGTTTAGGTGTCTCTAGTTTTATGGATAAAGTTGTTACTTTGATAGCTGTGAATAAGAAAGGAGAAGTTCTAGCTTTTCTTAGGGATGATATTCCAGATATTAAGTATCCTGGAAAATGGGATTTGCTTGGTGGACATATTGAAGAAGGAGAATCTCCTGAAGAAGCCATTGAAAGAGAAATAAAAGAAGAAATAGAAGTTAATATTGCAAGGTATATGAAGTTTAGATATTATGAATGGGAAGATCAAATAGAGCATGTTTATTTCATGGTTTTAGATTTGGATTTGAATGAAACTCCTTGTAATGAAGGGCAAAGGCTGGATTATTTTAGTAAGGAGGAGATTATGAATATGGATTTGGCTTTTCACCATAATCAGATTTTAGAGGATTTTTTTGAAGAATTCCCAAAATTTAAAAGTGTTTTGAATTAATTCCATCGTCTTTGAATTTCTTTTTTTTCTGGTTCTTCCCCTGGAATGTCTATTTCAAAATATTCTAAGGTTAAATCGAAAGAATTTCTTCCAAAATGCTGGGCAAGAGTAGTTGTTGTTGGATAGCTATACCAACGTCTCATAGGATCATACCCTTGTATTTCTGGACCGGTGTATAAAAATCTATGTGCCCTTCTTCCAGGATAAGGGGAGACATAAACTAATGAACCAGGCATAATTGGAATCTTTTTTTCTCTGCCATTGATATTATGAGTTTCAACATCCCAATTATATCTTTTTATTAATATTATTACTGCCTGATCTAGGAATTCATTTCTTGGAAATTCTCTTTGTGGATCCGCCCATTTTGTTGATATCTTTGCTTTCACTAAAATGAGAGTTGAGAAAAACTTAAAAGATTATATGTCTACTATAACTCTGGCCTTATAACCAGATTTTAGTTCTTTTAACTCAAATTCATGGAAAGTTATTGCTTTTGTGTCTACTCCTAATTTGTGTCTTTCTAAATTTAATCTTTCTCCTTTGCAGGTTGCTTCTAGAGAGTATTTTCTGTTTTTAGTTATCTTTACTTTGAAATTTGAAAAAAATAATTGTTCTGAATCCTTTAGGAAAATTAATTCTTGAAGGAATTCAAATAAAAGTAAATCTAGTTTACTTTCTTTTAATGATATTTTTTTAGTTATTTTTGGTTTTACTGTTCTTATATCTACTTGGATTTCTTGGACAGCTAAGGCTGCATTGATGAATAACTCTTCTAAGGTTTTACCATATGCTTCGAATAAGACATCTGCCGTATGGTCTAGGAATTTGTATTTCATCCTTTAACATTACCTTTTGGTTTTAGAGAAACTACTGGAGTTGAGATTCCGGCTTTTGAAATTGCATCAACCACCTCTGTGACCGGTTTGTAAGCATATCCTCCTTCTTCTGCTAATCCAGAATAAGAAGTTGTTTTAACATAGATGCCATGTTTTTCCATATCTTTTTGTAATTGGTCTCCTCTGACTAATTGTTTGGCCTTTCTTCTTGACATTACTCTTCCAGAACCGTGGGCTGTTGACCCAAAAGTTTCTTGCTCTGCTTTTTTAGTTCCAACTAATAAATAAGATCCTGTTTCCATTGAGCCACCTAAAATTACTGGCTGACCTGTTTTTTGATATTCTTTTGAGAGTTCTTTGTTTCCTGGACCGAATGCTCTTGTTGAACCTTTTCTATGGACTAATAGTTTTTTGTTTTTGTAGGTTTCAACTTTTGCAATATTATGGGCTACATCGTAAACTTGGTTCATTTCTAAATCTTCTGGAGTTTTTTTGAAGATTTCTTGGAATCCTTGCCTTATCCTATGTAAGATTACTTGTCTGTTTGCGAATGCCATATTAGCTGCACAGGCCATTGCTTTGAAATAATCTTGACCTTCGTTTGATTGGAAAGGTGCACATGCTAATTCTCTGTCTGGAACTGTGATATTGTATTTTTTCATTGCTTCATCGAATAATTTTAAATAATCTGTACCAATTTGATGACCAAAACCTCTGGACCCACAGTGAAACATAACCACAACTTGATTTTTTTGAGTTATTCCAAATGACTTAGCTAGTTTTTCATTAAAAATTTGATCGGCAGTTTGAATTTCTAAGTAATGATTTCCGGAACCTAGGGTTCCGATTTGACCCATTCCTCTTTTGATTGCTTTGTCTGAAATTTTGGATGAGTCCGCCCATTCAATTTTTCCAAGACTTTCTGTTTTTTTAACATCTTCTTCCCACCCATAGCCATTTTCTATGGCCCATTGACTTCCTTGTTCTGCAACGTCTTTGAATTTTTGTTTTGTAACTTGTACAAAACCTCCCCTTCCTACTCCTGCCGGAACTATTTTGAATAAATGATCAACTAATTCTTTGATTTTTGGCTGCACTTCTTTCCAGGTTAGGTTAGTTGTTAGGAGTCTCATCCCACAATTTGATACTGTTATGTTATTCGCAATGAAATTGTGAGAGTCATCATTGATTGTTAGGTCATATACTAACCCGTTGTAGTCTTCTTTTTCTATAGACTCTATTTCATCCCAAGAAAAACCTTTTCCGTAAGCATTTTTTTCTATGTATTCTTGGAAAGTTAGCAAATTATATGCTACTCTTGTTTTTGTTACTGTTCTTTCATAAATTGATCTTATTATGAATCTCTGATTTATATATTCACTTTCTAAAGCTTTTAGAATTTCTCCCCTGGATTTTCCTAAAGAATAAAGCTCTTTTGCTTTCCTTCTAGTTGTTTCTCTGTAGTCTACTATTTTTTTCTTTAATCTTAGGTAATTTGAGGCTAAGCTTGCTAAGTTTTCTTTATAATTGCAGTATTCATATCCCACATTTTCGAATAGATTAATTAGATTTTCTGATGTGTTGGGCATAGTTATTCTTAAGCCGACTGTATTGGAAATTTTTCCTTTATAGTTATTTCCTTCTACAAATACAGGATAGTTGCTTTCTACTCCTAATTCAGATAACAATAATCTTATATCATTTAGGAAATCTATGGCATTTTCTTTTAACCTTTTTGCCTTATTCATGTTTAGTTGAGGCACATAAAATGTATATTTGTCTCTTTTAATTGTTGCAGGTTTTGATAGTTCTGCACCAAAGAAAGATGCGATGAAAAGTCTTTTTTGCCATTTTGGAGCCTTCATTATCCAAGTTGGGACTCTGTAGACTTGCTCTGTTTTCTTTCCCTTAGGAGTTCCTAAAGTCATTAATAATGCAACTAATGCATTGGATTTCTTATTTATACTTACTTCTTCGTGTTCGAAATCAGAAATTCTACCATTTATCTCAAAAACATGGTGTCTAAATCTTTTATATGGTTCTGCTGTTTTAAAACCTAATTTTATTAAGTCTTTTTTAACTTCTTGCATATCTTCTTCTTTTCCATAGAAACCAACTTGTCCTAATTGGTTTTCAAAACTCATTGTTCCATCTCCGAATATGAACCCTATTAGTTTTAGTAGAATGGGAATTTTAGGAGAGTCATGCTTTAGTTCTAATAAGTTACGTTTTTCTAGGAAGTTTAGAATTTGCGATCTTGCATTTCCTTTATTGGTTATTTTTAGATTATCTAGAGTTTCTTCTATTTGTTTTTTGGTTACGATAGTTTCATTTGAAGGTTCTTCATATTTCACTCCCTTAAATCCATGTAATAATATTTCATCATTGCTTGTTAGGTTTTCTGCTTTTACCATCCCCCTCTTTGTTAGTATTGGATGGTCTGCTGTAGATTTTATTTTCCTACCAGATTTGGAGTTTATTGCATAAAGACTTTTATTTTCATGTTTTTTCATGAAACATACAATATTTGTTCTATCTCTTGATTTTGATTTATGGTTGAAAAAATCTATTTCTTTTTCACCCCAATTTTTTTCTAATTCTTCCATTGTTTGCCATGTGCCATTTTCTAAGTTTATTTTTGTATCTGGAGGAAGGCAATTTATGTCAAAACCTATACCGCCAGGGGAAATAATTCCTGTTTCTAGGTCAAAGGCTGCAACTCCTCCAATTGGAAAACCATAACCCCAATGCCCATCAGCATGACAGATAGCATATCTTTCAATTCCTGGAAGGCAAGCTACGTTTGTTAATTGATTAAAAACTCCTTCATCCATATTTTTTATTAAATGTTCTGTAGCAATAAATCTAGCTGGAACATTCATACCTTGTTTGTAGCTTGTTGGAAGTTCCCAAGTTGTTTCATCTATTTTTTTAAGTTCTTTTGGTACATTTTCCATAGTACTGATGGAATATAGTTATTTATAAAGGTTTTAGTTTTAGTTGATATTTTGTTGTATGCAGCAGAACAATAATCTTAATATACTTTTAAACCCATAGAAACGCATGTTTTTTAATTATGAACTTGCTGGATTAACTTCTGAGGCAGCAATACAAGTAGATAATTATTTGTTAGGTAGAAGTGATGATTTAAGTAAGGTTTATGAATTTTCTGATACTGTTAAAGAAAATATTCCAAGAGAGGGTGAATTTATTTCCCTTTATTCTTTGAATTTGTGGAAAGCAATGGGTGGAGAAAGCTCTGAGGTGAGGTGGCAACCTGGATTGGCACTTCAAATGAGATTGTTGGGTATGGATTTAGATGATGTTGAAAGATTACCAAGAGATAGGTTGGAAGAAATGAGAGGATTCTTAGTTGATTGTTCTAGACAATTTAGGTCAGAATCAGGATCTTTTAAAAGATATGCTGCCTAAATAGAAAAACTTGGAATTCCTGATTGTGTTTTTGCATCATCTACAAATGCTGAACCAATTCCTTTGCCCATGAAGTAAAATGAGTGTGCTGAGACTCCTTGTAATAACCCTAGGAAACCTTTTGATTTTTCATAAACAACTGTTTCGTAATCTTCTAAACCTGTTTCATCTTCAGCTATATCAAATGCTTGTTCTTTTCCTCCAAGAACATCAATTAATCTGAGATCTTTGGCTTCTATTCCAAGGTAGAAAGATCCGTCTGCTAGTTTTCTTGTTTCTGATATTGTTAAATTTCTATTTTCAGCAACTTCTTCTACAAAGATATCGTGGATTATATCTAGTTTAGATTGTAGTAGGTTTCTTTCAGATCTTGAGAGTTTCTTGAAAGGTGATCCAATGTCTTTGCTGTTTCCTGCAACTAATCTTTCATAAGTTATTCCATAGTCTTCGAATAAATCTTCGAATTGGAGATAAGAACCAATTACACCAATTGAGCCAGTTATTGATAATTCATCGGCAACTATGTGATCTGATGAAGCTGCAATCCAATAAGCGCCAGAAGCACCGACCTCTCTGATCCAAGCAATAGTTGGTTGAGGCAATGAATCAACTGCTTGTGCAATTTCTCTTGATGCAACTACTGTGCCTCCGGGACTATTGATTTCTAAGATGACTGCTTTGACGGTTTGATCTTCTCTTATTGATTCTATCTGAGACACTATATCTTTGGGGTTCACATTTTCTTGACCAAAGACGCCTTGGCTTGGAGCTATTGCTCCTGTTATTGGTACTACTGCAATTTTATCTGCTCTTGAAAATTGTGCCGTCTCAACTAAACCAGTGATTAATGAGAGTCCAAACCAAACTCCAAATACCACTAAAAGAACTTTCTTAACACTTTTCCACCAGGGTTTTTTTTCCTCTTTTTTTGTCATGAAGGTATTTAATTTGAGAAGGTATATAAAGTTTTGGTAGGTGTTTCTTTTATGGGAATACGTGATTTGAAGATTGAATTGGCTAAGAAAGAGAAACTGAAAGGAATTCCTAAGAACATACAAGTTTTGCTTTCTTTGGATGAAGAAGAGATTAAAAAGTATAAAAATATATTGTTAACAAAACCCACTAGAACCATCTCTGGTGTTGCTCCTGTTGCTGTTATGACTCAGCCAAGTAAATGCCGCCATGGAAAATGTACTTTTTGCGTTGGAGGGGTTGGCTCTCCTTGGGGAGATGTCCCACAGAGTTATACTGGGCATGAACCTGCCACAATGAGAGGGATAAGGAATAATTATGACCCTTATTTGCAGGTGTTTAATAGGTTGCAGCACTATGTTTTGCTTGGACATTCTTTTGATAAAGTGGAGGTTATTGTTATGGGCGGAACTTTTCCTGCGGAATCTAAGGAATATCAGGAAGAGTTTATTACTGGTGTGTTTAAGGCTATGAATGATTTTTCTTTAATTTTCTTTAATGACGGTTTTGATTTTATTAAGTTTAAGGAGTTTTTTGAGTTGCCTGGAGATATTAAAGATAAGGAGAGGGAAGCTAGGATCAAGAGAAAATTGTTAAATTTGAAAGGTAGTAGTTCTCTGGAAGAAGAGAAATTAAGGAATGAAGACTCCAATATTAGGTGTGTAGCTTTGTGTATTGAAACTAAGCCGGATTGGGGATTTTTGGAACATGGGAATGAAATGTTAAGACAGGGCTGCACTAGGGTTGAATTGGGAATACAATCAGTTTATGATGATGTTTTGGAACATGTTCATAGGGGACATAACAGTGAAGATTCTAAGAGGTCAATTCAGATTTTAAGAGACTTGGGATTTAAGATTAATTTTCATTATATGCCTGGCCTGCCTTTAACTAGTAGAGATAGGGATGTTGCTGGAATGAAACAATTATTTTCTGATGAAGAGTATAGGCCTGATATGCTTAAATTATATCCTTGTATGGTTGGGCCTGGGACTGCGTTGTATTACGAATGGAAGCAAGGAAAGTTTAAACCTATTTCAACTGATGAAGCTATTGAAAGGATAATTGAGTTTAAGAAAGTTGTTCCAGAGTATTGTAGAATACAAAGGATCCAAAGGGATGTGCCTACAAAGTATTGGGAAGGCGGCGTTGATAAAACTAATTTGAGGCAAATTTTACATGAGAAAAAGGAATTTGAGTGTAGATGTATTAGGTGTAGGGAACCCAAGGGAAGAGAAATTGGAGAAGTTAGTTTGAGAGTCCAAGAGTATAATGCTTCTAATGGAAAAGAATTTTTTATTTCTTTAGAGGATTCAAATGATTTTTTGGTTGGCTTTTGTAGGTTAAGATTTCCGGGAGAATTTTTACGTGGAGAGATAACTAAGAGTTCTGCCTTGATTAGGGAGCTGCATGTTTATGGGACTGCAACTGCAATCGGGAATGAAGGATTAGTTCAGCACAAGGGTTTTGGTAAGAAGTTAATGGAGAAAGCTGAGTCTATTTCTTTAGATAGTGGTAAAGATAAGATGGTTGTTATTTCTGGAGTTGGTGTTAGAGAATATTATAAAAAACTGGGTTATGTAAAAGAAGGACCTTATATGGTCAAGAAGATTTAAGTTATTTCTTTATCCCGAAGGCGATACCACCTATGCCTTGGTCTATGGAACTAGCAGTAAGAATAAGCTTATTTCTGTGTAAATCAGGTCTTAAAGTTGAAGGCCTTGTTATAGGTTGATCTTCTGGTACCAAGCCTAATGAATATGGGTTGGCAAATAAAAATGGGTCATGTCTAAGCTTGCTTGCAACTTCTGCAAGCTTTTCAGCTTCTTCTGGCCCTGTTAAACCAATTAAAAACTCGCTTCTAGCTAGGTCTCTTGGAGACATACTTCTGTTCTTATACCCAAATGGAATGTGCCTTACTGAGGGATCGCCTTCTTCTAACCGCCTAACCAAATCAGACTTATTCATGGAAGGAACTCTTCCTTTTATTTCTCCATAATCTTGAAAGATCTCTACGCCATCTTGGAAGTACACCCCATCTCCAGGAACATATAATGCCCCCGTAGAAGTACATGTTCTGTTTCCCCCCATCGCCACATCTCTAGCCCATACATGGTTATCCTCTGTTCCTCCTCTTTTCCATTCAGATATGGGGCGGGGATAATCATGAAAAATAGAATGAGTAAAAGAAGCCAGTTCTGCCATGGTGGGCTTTCTTAAGCCTGCTTGTTCTAAATATTGTCCTAAGTTTGACTCGTTGTCTAGTCCATAAGGAGGCAGCATAAAATTTAGGACCTTGCCCCTATGAGGAACCCCAATTTCTCCTCTTCTTGTTCCATACTGTTTTTCATTAAGGGCCATTTTAGTAATAACTTTCTGGAATTTTGGATTGCGCTTCAAAGCTATCTATTGCTGTTGAACCTGTTGCTGGAGAGTAAGGTCTGTAGTTTTGGGCTGAGGAGCCAGGTCTTCTTCTTTTCTTAGCTGGCATTAATAAGTAAGCAATTAGTAAAGCTATTAATGCTCCCAATAAAGCAAGGATTGCTACAACTAACCAGTTTATTCCTTCGTCCTCATCTTCTGTTGGTTGTGTGGTTACCACTATTTTTGTACCAAAACCATCTAAAGAACAACTGAAAGTTAAAGTTTGTGAACTTATAACCTTCCCAGTTTCACGGTCAATTGTTTCTATGATTTGTTTGTAGGTTCCAATATTATCTCCATCGAAATCATCTGTACATGCTGTGTTTCTTACATCGGTTCTGAATCTATCTCTATCTAAGTCATCATGGTCTCCATGACCGTGGCCACCATGGGGATGATCTTTATCAAATACATATAGATCGAAACTTTCTTGGTCTATTCCGCCTCTGCCATCTGAAACTTGAACTGTTAGGAAGTTATTTCCTAGCATGTCTTCAGTAACTATGAAAGATATTAACCCTGTGTCTGGATTTATGTAAAAATCACTATCGTACATATCATAATGATACTCTCCATCAAATAATGAGTATCTTAGATTATCATTATCTGGATCGTGTGCCCTAACTTGATATATGAATCTCTCTCCAACTTCTGCCTCTTGGTCTGAAATTGGGTCTATTGTTGGAGGATGGTTAAATCCATGAGTATCATGGCCTGTTGTGAATCTCCAAGTTATGCTAGATGTTTCATCATTATCTCTATCTCTTGCAACAACTCTCCAATAATATGTTGTATCTTCCCTTAAAGTTCCTGGATTGTAGGATCTTTCATCTTGGTTTGCTGAGACAAGTGTTGGGTTTGAACTTGTTCCAAAGTAAACATCAAATTCTAAATCAAGAGTATTTCCTGCTTTCCAAGTTAATATTGTATTTATATCTACATTAGTTTGAGTGTGATATGGGTGTGGATCATAAGGTGCTATTGGATTTCCTGGATCTAGTTCTCCACTTACATCATTGACAATAATTTCTATTGTTTCTTGGTCTGTTCCTAAATTATTATCATCTGCTGTGAAGGTGACTTGGTATTTCCCTGCTTGGTCGAAATCAGGAATCCATGTGAAGGTTGCAGTATTGTCAAAATGATTAACAAGATTTGCTCCTCCCGGAATTCTGTTTCCGTGGAATATTACGTCGTCTCCGTCTTCATCTGTTGCTCTAAGTGTAAATTGTAGTAATTGGCCTTCATTAACTGTTTTATCCCCTATTGAATCCATTATTGGATCATGGTTTTCTGGCTCTTGAGATTCTGGAATAACTGTTAAATCTATTCTTTCTGAGTCTCTACCATATCTATCTGTAGCCACTATTTCTACAAAATAACTTCCTTCTGTTTGGTAGTCTGATGCTTTAATTGAATTGTCGAAGGATTCACTGTTTGAACTTATTGTTCCTTGTTCTAGTGTTTTGATTAAGATGCCTCCAGACCTATACAACTTCATTGTATAATCTATTGGAGGATTATTAGCAGATATTACTGTGTGGAATGTAGCTGTTTGTCCATTCTCTATAGTTATTGATCTTCCCTCTGAGGGGCTTGTCCAAAATGTTGAAACTATTGTAGCATCAACTAAGTTTACACTAGATAAAGTGATAAGTAAGACTAAGATTCCTATAATTAATTGTTTATTCATTTTCTCACCTAAAAATCAACTGTTGCCCCTACACCGAGATATTTCCCATCGTGGTCTGTTACGTGGAGTTCTAAGCCAACATCATCTGTGACCCTATATTCTGCGCCGATAGTCCATGCAACACCATTGTCTGGATTAGATTCTTCTTCTCCGTGGTAAGGTCTTGATTTTATTTCCTCATTTCCTCTGAAATGTCTTTCTACCCCATCAACACTTGCTGTGCTGCTATTGGTTAATACAGGACCTAACCCTCCAAATATACCAAATCTGCTAGATAATGGGTAATGGCCTGTAAATATTGCGGCAGTTGAAGAGTTTTCTAAAGTTGTTTTTTCTTCTCCTTTGAAAGTTACCCCGTAGTCATCTGGGCCACTTTCTGGAATATCTCTATCTCCTTTGTGAGTGGATGTTGCTTTATCTAAATTAATACCTAATCCTAGATTCCCATATTGCAAGATTAAACCTGCGCCAGCATTGTATCCTCCGTCTGATTCTAGAGATACGCTGTTATACTCTGTATCTTCTTGTTGGAATGGGCGACCTAATTTTAGTCTGCCTCTTACGCTTGAAGGCACTAATCTTGACCAGAAGCTTGTAGAATCTGATGTGCTTGGTGTTGATAATAAAGCACCTAGTGAATCTACTTTAGCTTCTAAGGCTTTATAGGCTGAGTCAGAAGGCGCATCTGCTCCTGCTGGACCTGTAGCACCATCTGCTCCTGCTGGACCTTCGGGCCCTGTTGGACCTTGTGGGCCAATTGGGCCAACTCCGTAGACTGTATCCCTTTGAGCATCTGCTATGTCTGCTATTTGACCATCTAAATCTATGTATATTGAATATAAACTATCTTCTAATGCATCTACTCTGGCCCTTGCTAAGGTATCTGCTCCGAATGGAGTTTCTCGCCCTAGAGAGTCTAATGTATCATAAATTCCTTGGAGAGCTTTTCTTCCTCTTCCAGTTCTAGCCTCTAAACTATCTCCTAATGCCCCCAAAGTACTATCTTGGGCAGCATCTATACTATCTTGAGCAGCATGTCTACGCTCATTATTAAAAGCATCTGCATCTATAATAGCCCTAAGGGCATCTATTTCCCTGCAACAAGAATCTGGATGTGCTTGGTATCCTGGAACTTGTGGCGGGTGTGATAATGGAACTCCAGAAGTTGTATCTGGAACACTAGATGATGTATCTGCAGATGTTGAATCGCCTAAGTCTGGCAAGACAATTGGTGCTCCCCCTGTAGAATCTGACTGGTCTGCCCTTGCTATAGAGTCTGCTGCTGTTAATCTAGCTAAAGAATCTAATTCTGCTTGGGTTGGGGCTGGAGCTCCTGCTTCTGCACTATTACTATCGTAGGCTTGTGATACTACTAAGCCACTAAATAAACCATATGTTAAAAGTTTTCTTGGAGTTATTAATTTCATTTTAGTATTTTAACCTCGAATTTGATGATTTAATGTATTAAATAGATCTTTATAAATCTTTCTATTATGCAACTACTATAGGATAGTTACTCACTTAATTACAATAATCTTTATATTGAAAGAAATCTATAAATAGGCAATATGGTAGAGCTAGGGGGCAATATTGAGATTATTGGTTTTGAAGGTGTTGAGCCAGGTAAACTAATTGTGGTTAAGAAGATTATAGGGAATTTTGCAAAAAAGGCTGCTGAAGACCCAGAGTTTAAAAAGTTGATTCTAGAGCTAATCGATGAGAAAAGTGTTAAAATAAAGGTAAAATTAATTGCTAAAGAGGAGAAGATTTTTGAGGCTCAAGACCCTAATTTGTTCTTTGCCTTGCATAAAGCCTTAGAAGGATTGGAAAAATAGGTTATCAAAAGGTTTATAAATTGACGGAGAATCTTGTTCTTTATGGTGCAGAGAATAGGTGGTTTCAGGAGAAAGACAAGATATAAGCTTCAGAAGAATGTGAGATCTTTGGGCAAGTTAAGTCTGAGGAGATTTTTTAGAAGCTTTAATGAGGGGGATAGAGTATATCTAGCTGCCGAACCTAGTTACCAAAAAGGAATGTACTTTCCTAGATTTCATGGGAAAGCAGGCATAGTTAAGAAGAAGCAAGGAACTAACTATTATGTTGAAATAAAAGATGGTAGAAAAAGAAAGCAATTACTGGTACATCCAGTTCACTTAAAAAAATGTCAGACATAGAAGTAATTGAGGAAACCCCTGTTTCATTGCATGATTTAAGGGCTAAGTTGGAAGAGATAAAGAAAAGAGATAAAGAGTTAAACTTTAGGGGAAATAAAACAGAAGGTTATCTCAATGCTTTAACAAAGATGCACAGTAAAAAGTTAGAGGATCTTGAAAAAGAAATAGATGGCTTGGGCGTATCAAGATTAAAGCCAAGACATATAAAGAAGATTATTGATATTCAACCAGTTGATTTAGATAGCTTAAGAGCAACACTTTCAGGGGAGAACATTACCTTGAAACAAGAAGACTTGGAAAAAATAACTGCAACAGTGAAAAAACATGTTTAAGAAAAATGATCAGAAAAATAAAAGAAGAATATGCAATAGTATTAGATTTCCTACCTCATGGGTATCCGGACGATACGAGACCTATGCACAGGAAGACACCTATAGCCCAGGCTATGGGAAAGGGTCATTTTGTTTTACTAGAATTAATTCCTAAGAAAGGCCAGTTCTTACAACCTTATGAAGAAGTTTATTTGGGGGAAGGCAAAAGGGATAAAATACATCACATATTGGGAAGGTTGTCCTTAGATAAGTTAACACAAACAGCAAAACATGAAATAGATTTTGTTGTAGATGATCTTGTTAAGAAGAAGGAGGCTGAATTTGTTAAATTCTTTAACGAGGCTAGCCCAATCAATACACGGAGACATATGATTGAGTTACTTCCAGGCATAGGGAAGAAACATATGTGGGAAGTTATTAAAGAAAGGGAGACCAAACCTTTTGAGAGTTTTGATGACATAAGGAAAAGAGTTAGATTGATGCCTGATCCTGAAAAAGCAGTTGTTAAAAGAATTTTGAAAGAGATCAGTGAAGAGGATAAGCATCGGTTGTTTACTGGTTGAGCAAAAGCTTTTTAAATGAAGGGTATAGCCCTAATTCTTACATGGAAAAGAAATTTAGATATTTAGTAAGAATTGCTAATGTTGATTTAAAGGGCGATAGACCCATTGCATATGGTTTGCAGAGAATAAAGGGTATTAATTCTACATTGGCTAGTGCTATTTGTAATCATTTGGGTATTGAGCTCCATAAAAAGGCAGGAGATATGCCTGAAGAAGAAACAAAGAAAATTGAAGAAACTATATTGAATGCTGAAAAGGTATTCCCTGAATATTTGTTGAATAGAAGGAAGGATTTTGATAGTGGAGAAGATAAACATCTTAATGGTCCTAAATTAAAGTTGCAGAATGAGTTTGATAAGAAGAGATTGCAGAAGGTTAAATCTTATAGGGGTTTGAGATTGCAAGCTGGATTGCCCGTTAGAGGACAAAGAACTAGGGGCAACTTTAGAAAAGGTAAGGCCTTGGGTGTACAGAGGAAGAAAAAGAAGTAAAGATGGGAGATCCGGGAAAAACTAGGAAAAAGTACTCAACACCAAGACACCCTTGGCAAAGAGATAGGTTAGAAAGAGAGAAAGTTTTGAAGAAGGAATTTGGATTGAAGAATAAGAAAGAGATCTGGAAAGCAAATTCCGAGTTGAAAAGATATACTTCTCAGGCTAAAAGATTAATTGGGCTTAAGAATGAACAATCAGAGAAAGAGAAAAGAGATTTGTTGGCTAGGTTGCAGCGGTTTAATTTGGTGACTGGGGAAACTAAAGTAGAAGAAGTTTTGAACTTGACAGTTAATGATATTTTAGTTAGAAGGTTGCAAACAATGGTTGTTAAGAAAGACTTGGCTAGATCTATGGAGCAAGCTAGGCAATTTATAGTGCATGGACATATAGTTGTTAATAATAGGAAAGTTACTGTTCCTAGTTACATGGTTAGTAGAGACGAGGAGTTTAAGATTGTGTTTGATTCTGTTTCTTCTTTATCTAAAGAAGATCACCCGGAGAGATTTAATCCAGAAGAAGCCAAGAAGAAAGAGGAAGTTGTGGAATCTCAGGGAGAGAAGATTGTTGGGAAGAAAGGTGTTGAAGAAAAGGTTCCCGAGGTAAAGAAAGAAGAGAAGGCAGCTGAAAAACCAGTTGAGGTGGCTGCATAATGGTGAGAGATAGACCTTTGAAGTGGGGAGTTGCACATATTTTTGCAAGTTATAATAATACTATAATTCATGTTACTGATATTACTGGAACTGAAACTTTGGCTAGAGCTTCTGGAGGAATGGTTGTTAAGGCACATAGGTTGGAGAGTAGTCCTACTGCGGCAATGTCGGCGGCTAAATTGGTTGCTGAAACATTAAGAGATAAAGGTATAACTGCAATCCATGTTAAGATAAGAGCTCCTGGAGGACATAATGGTCCAATGAGCCCTGGGCCTGGTGCGCAAGCTGCTATAAGGGCTTTAACTAGGACTGGTTTGAGAATTGGTAATATTGAAGAGGTTACTCCTGTTCCACATGATAAATGCAGAAAAAAAGGTGGAAAAAGGGGAAGAAGAGTTTAGAGATTTCTTAGTTAAACAAATTTACAAATCCCAGAGTTGCTAGAGTAACTAGGATTCCTGCAGTTAAAACTCCTAGAGCTATTGTTAATATTGAT
>CEPX01196022.1_pt1 | contig 18336 bp, 17 predicted proteins | sample 361361 | NCBI WGS metagenome assembly CEPX01 (sample SAMEA2619974, study PRJEB7988) | marine metagenome | biome: marine biome (ENVO:00000447); feature: mesopelagic zone (ENVO:00000213) & marine oxygen minimum zone (ENVO:01000065); material: "saline water (ENVO:00002010), including plankton...
TGGTGTATCCTTCTCCTATGAGGATTGATGTTCAGATAAAAGAACTTGAGGAACTAAAAGAGGTTTATTCAAAAAAAGTAAATACTTGGAAAGAAAAACTTTCACAGGCTAAGTCCTATCATCAAAGACATCAAGTAAAAAAGTTTGCAGAGCCTTTGTACTGGAAGCATGTTGCAAAAACCTTAACAGACCCTGATTATAAAGAAGACACAAAAAATGTTTCTCTGCCAGTTCATCTTGTGGCTGATCCAAAATGGAAGCCAATGGTGAAAATGTTTGTAAAGGACTTAGAGTACAGAAAAAATCTTGTTGAAACTGTACAAAACAGCGTTGTTTACAAGGAAGATAAAAAAGTCGGAAAGTATGCCGATGTTTTACAGGATTTCAGAAGTGAAATTTCAACCACAAAAATAGATGATTTAAGCAAAAAAGTTTCCAAACTTGATGTTGAAATAAAATCTTTACAATTGATAAAAAAGTGGTCTAAAGAATAGATTTAAATTCAACTTTAACCTTTTTCTTGCAAATGTTTGAATCAATAAAATCAGGCTGGAAATTAACCAAAATTTCTTTCAGTATGTTAATGGAAGAAAAAAAGCTATTGGTTTTTCCGTTTCTTTCAGCAATTTTTTCTATTTTGCTTTTGATTGGTTTCTTTGCTCCTTTATCGATTTTAAAAGTTCTTGATTTTGGTGCTGGAGCTCTTGAAGGAACTTCTGCAGTGCTTTTTTTCTTTGTTTTATTTGTGTATTACCTAGGAACATCATTTTTAGCAATTTTTTTCAATGTAGCTTTGGTTTACGCAGTAAAAGCCAGAATAGAAGGAGATGGCGCTTCAATAGGCCAAGCAATTAGTTTTGCTATGTCCAGAGCAGGAACTATTTTGCCTTGGGCAATTATTTCTGCGATAGTAGGATTAATTCTGAATGCGATTGAAAATTCTGCCAGAAAAGCTAAGGGCGGAGGTGCAATTGTTTTAATGATTATAAAAGGAATTATTGGTTTGGCTTGGGTGATTTTAACTTTTTTTATTATTCCGGTTATAGTTTACCAAAATTTAGGAGTAATAGATACAATAAAAAAATCAGGAGAAATCATGAAGAAAAAGTGGGGAGAAGTTTTGTTTTTAAATTTCGGAACAGGGTTATTTTTCTTTGTGCTTTTCTTAGCGTGGATTATTATAAGTGCAATAGCAGTTTTCTCAACAATCTCAATTAACCTCTGGTTAGGGGTAATTGTTGGAGTGTTTTTCTTTTTTGGTTTCCTGATAATTGCTCTTATTCAATCAGCCATAAACCAAATCTTCAGAACACTGATTTATTTGTATGCTGAAAAAGGAGTAATGCCCCCTGGTTTTTCAGAAGCAGAAGTTCAAAACCTGTTCAGGAAATGAACAATTTTACTTCTCTCACACCGGCAAGCAACCCCTTCCAGTTCTTTATATACTTTCAGACCTCATTTTATTTCAGAGGTGATTCAATGTATACGTTTAGATTAGTAAGGTTTGTAGAAACAAGGAAAGCGAGTATGAGTCCTAGGCAAAAAATCTGGAAAACAGCTTAGGAGTTGGTATAATGAACGAAAAAAAAGCACCAGTAGCAAAATTCAGCGTTGGAACTGTAACCGTTTCGGTTTGGGAGAATGATGCAAAAGAGGGACGGCAGTTTAAGAGCGTTTCTATACAGAAAAATTACAAAATCGGAGAACAATGGAAATCCACCAATTCAATGAACATAAATGAGATTCCAAAAGCAATTTTAGCCCTGCAAAAAGCATACGAACACATTGCTCTGAAGGATGAAATGATTTTGACAACACAAACAACATAGTTATATATGTTTAATCATGTATAACCTTAATATGGTTCAGAAACAAAAACGTTTAGTTGGAAAGATGGCAGGTGTAAAATTGGCTTCACTTGAATATAAAAAAATACAAGAATTTGTTGATAAGGGTGCTTTTCTAAATGTTTCCGATTTTATTAGGGAAGCAGTTAGGGATAAGCTTGAGGAAACAAGAGTAGTTCAGCTTCGAGAGGTTGATTATAAAACAGCTAAAAGAGATGTGATTGAGTATTATAAAAAGCACAAGGAATCCTATCCCTCTGATGCCGCGCTTGATTTGGGTTTGGATTTAGAAATGGTTTATAAGATTGTAAAGGAATTGGTTAATGAAAAGAGGGCTGAGTTTATTGAATGAGATTTATTTTGATGAAGGAGCAGGAATTAAAGGGGATAAGATTGTTTGCACTGCAAGAAAAATTTCCAAACCAATTGTTTTACCTTCTACTGGAAGACATAAAATTCAGCGAATTACTTTGTGGGAGAATGCATTTGCAGTAATTGATAAGAAAATAAGATTTTTTCCCGATAAATAATTTTTTCTTATGGAAATAACTGAATTAGTAAAACACCATAATGGTTTTGATTCATTCAACCCAATGCAAAAAAAAGCCATTGATGCAGGTGCTTTGGAAAAGAGTGTTGTGGTTAGTTCTCCAACAGCTTCAGGAAAAACAGTTGTTGCTGAGTTAGCTTCATTAAATTCAATTTTAAAAAACAAAAAAAAGGTTGTTTATACTTGTCCATTAAGAGCATTAGCTTCTGAGCATTCTGCTGATTTTAAATCAAAGTATTCTAAAGAATTAGGAATTAAAACTGTTTTAAGTACTGGTGATTTTGATTCTGCCGGAAAATATCTTTCTCAAAAGGACATTATTTTCACTACTTATGAAAAACTAAATTCGCTTCTGAATCACAGGGCTGATTGGTTATCCGAGATTGGGCTTCTTGTGGTAGATGAGATTCATTCTATTGGTTCGGATAGAGGTGCCACTTTAGAAATGCTTATTACAAAGCTTCGTTTTTTGAATAAAAATATTCAGGTTTTAGGGTTAAGTGCAACGATTCCTAATGCAAAAGATCTGGCTTCTTGGCTTGATTCTGAATTAGTTGAAAGTGATTACAGGCCTGTTGAATTAAGAGAAGGGATTTTTTTAGAGGATTCAATTGATTTTGGAGAAACTTCTCAGGAGGTTACTCTGAGTGGTGATCCAACTATTTCTATTTGTCTTGATGCTTTGGATAAAGGAAAACAGGCTTTGGTTTTTGCTAATACAAGAAGAAGCAGTGAAGCAACTGCAAAAAGACTTGCAAATATAACTGAAAAAGTTTTAAGTGAAAAAGAAAAGCAAATTCTCAATGATTCTGCTGAAAAAGTTTTAAGTGTTCTGGAACAGCCAACAGTACAATGCAGAACAATTGCTGAATTAATAAAAAAAGGCACATGTTTTCACAATGCTGGTTTGCTTCAGAAGCAGAGAGAAATTGTTGAGGATTTGTTCAAACGTAATTATCTGAAGTTTATTTCATCAACACCAACACTTGCAGCAGGAGTAAACATGCCTGCTTACAGGGTTATCCTCCAAACGCCGTACAGGTACACTGGTTTTGGAATGGGTAGAATTCCTGTTTCTGAGTGGAAACAAATGGCTGGAAGAGCAGGAAGGCCTAAATATGATTCTGAGGGTCAGGCTATTATTCTTGCCAAAACCGAATTTGAGAAGGATGATTATTTTGATTATTTTATTAATGGCGAAATAGAAAACATGGATTCAAAATTAGCTTCAGAAATAACTCTGAGGTTCCATTTATTAGCGGTTATTTCCACTGGTTTTGTTTTTGATTTGGAATCAGCTGAAAAGTTTTTTTCTGCAACTTTTTATGCGAACCAAACAGGAAACCTTTCTTCTTTATTCAACAAAATAACCGGAATTGTAAAGGAATTGGAAGAAATGGGTTTTGTGGATGCTGATGAAAACAGGATTGATGCAACTCCTTTAGGAAAAAGAGTTACTGAGCTTTATTTGGATCCAATGTCCGCATTTTCAATAATAGAATCCTTAAAACAGAACAAATTCAATGATCTTGCTTATTTATTCACAATTGCAAACACATCCGAATTTACTCCTCTGGTTTCTGCTCCTAATGCTAAAGAAGCCGAACTCTGGGAACAATTACAGGAATCGAAAGAGCTTCTGCCCGTTAATGTTGATGCGGAAATGTTCAGTGATAATAATATTCTCAGCAAACTCTGGACAAGTTTTTTATTAAAAGATTGGGTTGAGGAAGTTAAGGAACAGGAATTAGTTGATTCTTTTAAAGTACAGCCCGGAATCCTGCGTGCAAAACTCCAAAATGCTGACTGGCTTGCTTATTCTGCTTTAGAACTTGCAAAAATAATTGGTTTACAGGAACATTTTATGCATTTAAATAAAATGCGAAAGCGCCTCAAGAACGGTATAAAAGAGGAGCTTGTAATCCTTTGTGAATTGAGAGGAATTGGAAGAGTTAGAGCAAGAAGATTGTTCAATTCCGGGATAAAAAGTATTAAAGATGTGAAAAAAATCGATGTTAAAGATTTGGAAAAAATCCTAAGCCCAAAAATAGCGATTAGTGTAAAGCAACAACTGAATTTGAAAAAATGATTAAGTTGCTAATTCTTTCTCAATTAAACCTTTGATTTTCTCAGCATCAAAACCAAGTTTAATCAATCTTGTCTGGCCTTTGATTCCTTTTCCTGAATTAGTGCTAACAATCAAACCATACATTTCTAATTCAGAAATATACTGCCTATACCATCTGGCTGAAACAGTGGTTTCCTTGAATTTTTTTGAAAGTCTGCAGTATTCATCATAAATTTCTCCGGAAAAGAGAACTCCAACCTCTATTGCTCCTGTTATTTTGTGCATTGGTTTTTTTTCAACTGAAAGGGAAGAAATTGCATACAAAACCAATTGTTGTTGTTCCGGCAGAGTAGAAATCATGTTGAAAATAAGTTCCTCTTCTACTTTCTTTTTTGCTTTTTTAACTTCGAGATCAGTTACTTTCCGAAGACCTTTTTTGTCAGAAATTTCCCCGGCATGAAGCAGAAGCATTACTGCGGTTCTTGCATCTCCTGATTCCTGTGCAGCAATTGCAGCAGCAAGATGAATTGCTGACCCTTCCACAGAATCAGGTTTGAATGCTATTTCTGTTCTTTGTTCAAGTATTTCTGAAAGTTCCTGTGCATTATAAGGAGGAAAAATCATTTCGTGCTGGCATAAACTGCTTTTTGTTCTTGGGTCTAATCTGTCTTTAAACATCAAATTATTCGAAATCCCGATTATTGAAATGCTTCCTTTATCTAATTCATCATTGCATCTTGTTAAACCATAAACAAGTTCATCCAAATCCTTTACTTTATCAATTTCATCCAAAACAAGAACAAGATGTTTTTCTTTTCTGGCATAATCAAGCAATTTTTCATAAACAAACGCAGCTGAAAATCCAAGGAAATTTTCTTCAGGATAAAATTCTTTTACAATTTTCACAAGAATCCTGTATTTTGAGTTATGGTTTCTGCAATTAACATAATTTCCTTCCACCGGAAGGTTTTTTTGAGAAGCAAATTCTAACAATTGTTCCATCACGTGCTTAGTAACCGAGGTTTTGCCTGTGCCGGTTTTACCGTAAATAAAAAGATTATCAGCTTTTTGGCCTTTTAATGTTTTAGAAACAAGGTTTGAAATATCCTCGATATAAGTTTCCCTGAAAGGAAGGACTTTTGGAGTATAATGCGGGGTTATCATGTTTCTATCCAGAAAAATAGTTTCTTTTGCAAACTCTTTTTCAAAAATGTTTTGTGTCTGCAGCAATAAATCAACCCCCAACTGAGTAAGAGGTAAGTGGTTAAAAAATCTGGTAGTTGTGGAAGTTAACTTCTTCCGGTATTAGTATTCGAAATTCAAATTTTTTTTATGTATAACTCCGGCGCTCCGGAGGCGAGCGTCCACCTTCGGTAGGACATCCGCGGATCCAACTGCAGTTGGGGGCGTCCGTTTCGCTTGGGCTCAACAGGACTGCCGGTCTGAGCCTATTATTTTCTTATTTCTTGCAGAGTTATGTACAGGAAATCAGCAAAAGGATTTTTAAGATGGTCTAGGCCAATTATTGTAAAACAAACAGTTCTTGTTTATGAAGGGGTGATTTAATAATGGCTTTTTTGGAGAAGCTTGTCGGTAAGGATGAGGAAATTAATATAGAGGATTTCCTTAACAATCTTGATTCGGAGGATGAAGATCCGTACGAAAACGCAGATGCGTTTGTAAAACCTATTTCTCTGCAAACAGAGGAAGACAGAGATATGGTTGTAGAGGAAGCAAAGAAAGGCAACATTGTTCTATTGAATATTGGTGATCTTTCAAAGAGAAACGCAATAAAACTAAAGGATTTGGTTGGAGGAATAAAGCAAAATATTGATGGAATAGACGGCGATATGGCCAGAATTTCCTCAGACAGAATTTTAGTTACTCCAAGCAGAGTTAAAATAATAAAAAGACGAGACGCACAGTGAAACAATGTTTATCGAGAAACCAGCATTCCCTGTTTCAGTTGATTTGAGTGAAGCAGGGGAAAAGGTTTCAAACCTACTTAAAAGAAGACACTGGATAGCATTTACTTTTTCCTCAACTATTTTAGTTTATGTTCCGTACTATTTCTATTCTTATGATATTGTTGAGGAAACTGAAAAGAAAACAAATCATGTTTCAAGCGGTTCAAAAGCATTTAATGCATTTAATAAAGAATTTGACGCCGAGGTAGCAGACCTTGCTTCTTTGGAAGATGTTTCAAGAAGCAATGAGGTTAGTGAAGAAGATGCCCCAAGGGTTTTATCCCCTAAAATTAATGAATCAGAAGCAAAGGATATTATTCTTGTAAAGACAGCTTCTTTGGCAGGAACTTCTAAAAAAAATGTTATGATTTCTGGCTTGGAATTGCTTTATGTGCCTTTTTGGATTGTAAAAGCAAATGTAAAGCTTGGAGTGGATGAAAAACATGAACTGGGTTTACGTATTAATGCAACCACGGGAAATATTGTAAATGAGGCTTCTGTTCCTTTTAAGGAAAAAGGTTTTTCAGAACTAACCTCAGAAGCTTTGGACGATCTCTCTAAACCTTCAGAATGGATCAATTATTCTGTTGAACTTGCGTCAAAATTATCAAAAGGATTCAAAGGAAAATCAGATAATTCTTTGAACCTATCAAATCCAGATGTGAAAATTCTTGTTTTAGCAATAATTGCAATTATTGTAATAATCTGGGTTGCTTATTTGTAAATTTTCTTTTAATTTATATTCTATTGCAAAGCAATAGAATGGACGTCCTTCTTTCAGAAGGAGCGTACCCAACAGCCGCAACTGTTGCTTTAAACATACTCAGACAAACTTTTTTGCTGAACTTTATCATTAGTAAAAACAGAATCTATTTCTTTCTCTATTAAATCAATTCTTTGCTGTAAGTAATCGCTCAAAGAATAATTGTGAATCAGTTTCTTTGCGATATCCAAATATTTTCTCACAGATCCCTGTGCAATTGTCAGTATTAATTTGTCTTCTCCGCAAGATGTGCATTTTCCAACTAAAGGAACTCTTCGATATTTGGTGTTGCATTTAGTGCATCTGAATTCCTGTCTTGAAAATGCTCTTGTATTCCCGATAATGTCTGGTAAAAAGTGTGATGCAAGAACCCTTTCCAAAGCATCTTTTTTGTCAATTGCTCTTATTTTATTCTGCACTTTTGCCTGCGCTTCCATTTTGTCTTCCATGGATTTTAGGGTTACATAAGTTGATTCTTTTGGGCCTTCATCAAAAACTGAGGTATCATGTGTAAAACCAAAACCGGAATATTGTGTAGATTTACCAATCCTATTCTTGATTATTGGAATAGAATCAAGTTCCGGATCTGAAATTAAATTAGCTTTTTCATAAAGTTCAAGAGGATACTCTTTGCAGGTTTCAACCTCATAAACTTCATCATCAATCTCTGAAGGATTAATAACAGTTGTAAAAACTAATGGGGCATCCATTCTTCCTCCTCTTGAGGAAGGTAAATAACTTTTTGAAAAATTCAGCAATGCATCCATTAACAACATTATTGAATCCTGGTCTCCATCCGCGTTCCTTCTTTTAGCTAAATGGAAGTAAGGATGAGCAAAATTCAACTTTGCCTTTGTATACCCTATAATTCTGCCAACAACCCCTGCGGATGTGTGTGGAGCCAAACCTAAAAATAATTCTCCAATAAGATCCTCTTTTGAACTGAAATTATAGTGTTTTTTCATTCCATAGAATCTTTCTAATTCTTCATCAATAAACCTACAGACTCTTATGTAAAAATTCCCTGCTTCTTCATTCACAATCATATCCTGTGGAAAAATTTCACAAATCTGATCTTCACTTACAAGTTCTCTTCCCTCAAAATCATTTTCATAGCCAAGTTCTTTGGCTTTTTCAACACTCAACCCAATTTCTTTTGGCTTGAAATGAGTTATTGGGGCATTTAACAACTCAAATCTTATTGTAGCGTCTCTAAAAATATGCAAATCATGTCTGGCTCTAAGAATTCCTTTTTCAAGCGGTTCAGGAATCTTATTAACATTAATTAATCCTTTTACTCCTTTCACTAGCGGAGGCATTGTAAATTTCAGGTTTTTTGTGGCCTGCAAAACCATTTTGCTTAAATCAAACTTTCTTTTATCAAAAGCGGATGTTTGTGAAAAACACTTTTCACAGGTTTCATTTTTGCCAAACGAACCGCACTTTGAACATTTCCTCACAAATTCATTTCTTTTTCCGGTTTCTAAAGAATATTCTTGTTCTTCAATTTCCTTTGTTTCAGGATTGAGAAAATAAGCAATTTCGCCCTCAAGATTAGGGTATTTTTCCATTGCCTTATTTATTGATCTTGTAGCCCCGCCATAAGTCCCGATTGGAAACAAGGTCATTGGATCACCGACCATTTTTCGGGGTCTTGCCGCTTCAGGTCTTCCCATTCTTAATCCTACAAAACTTCCTCCTTTATCTCTTATTTTCATTCCTGAAATGTTTGAAAGTATTTCACTTACACTTTTTGAAGGATCTGGTTTTTCACTGCTCACTCCTCCAAAGGTTTTGAAAAAAGAATAAGCAAATTCTTTTCCTACAACAATCTTTTCATCAATAATCTTATGAGGCAAACCAATTTTTTCAAGCATTACTTTTGTTTCCTCATTTTTTTCAAGTAACAATTCTTCTATATCATTTCCTGAAAAGTTCTTTTCCGCTTTCCTGACTTTTTCCACAAGAATAACTGTTTCTTCAGGAGTTAATGCAGTGTAATAATGCAAATATTTTGGGTGTACTGGAACCCCTAACTGAAGTGAAAGTTCTATTGCGGTGTTTTGTTCTACAAGTTCAGGGTTTTTTACCATTGTTTCAATATCGAAGTCTGTGTTTCCTTCAGCATATTTTTCAAGCTCAAGTTTCCACCATTCCTCACAATAACCAACAGGAATCAAAGGGTGTGCAGTTTTTCTAAAATCCCCTAATGCGATTAAAATATCTCCGATGAACAGGATTTCTTTTACTTGTGAGTTTATTTCTTTTGCTTCTTTTGATGAGTTAAGTTTTCTCACTTCTCCGCTTTTCAGCAAAACTATCGGGCCTTCTATTGTATCAACAGGAAACATTTCAGCACTTTTACCAGGCCTCTCAACCTTGGTTTGGGTCCCAACTGCAATAAAACCATCTAATATATGCATTGAAGCAGGATGTGTTCCTTTGGCCATTATGCATGTGTTCCTTGCTCTTCCATACCTAAGTCTGAAGCCACCATAACGAGAAGGATACGAAAAAATCGGTCGTCCTGCCGCAATTCTCCCAAGATAATTAAAATTCGGTTTTATTTCTTTATCTTTTCCTGATCCTTTCCCTAGTTTTATTATATCTTCCAGCCAGTTCCAATTAAGACCTAACATTTTCGCAAGACTCATTATTTTCATTGCTTTCAAACCAACTCCTTCAGAAATAACAAGACACATTCCGCCTCTTACTCTATTTGTCGGAATCCTTTCCAAATCTTTGTGCGCTGTTACTTCTCTTATCTCTGTTGGTTCTCCGTTTACACAAACAGTACATCCCTTGATAATTTTTCTAACGTCATCATCCTTCAGCTTATATTGCCTTGTGATTATTTCATCATAAAGATTAATTTCCTCAACATACCTTTCAATCTCATCATTGGTTGGTTTGTAAACATCAAGGTTCATTAACTGTCTTGCATAATCTCCAAGAATCAAAGGAAACACAGTTGCTGTTCCTCCGGCAGCTCTTATTGGTCCAGCAAAGTAAATGTCGACGTATTTTGAACCATCACTATTCTTGCTTATTTTTATTTTTGGCACTCCATCAAGCGGAGCAACAACAACCCCCTCTGTTACAAGAACCAATCCGGTTTTTACGGCTTGTTCTAATCTTTTTTCATCATCAGGAATATCCCCTAAATCCCCTTCAATTATTTCCTTAAATAACTGAAAAATTGTTTTTGTTCTGTCTCTTTTGTATTCATCGTAAAGTTCTCTGTATCTTTTAGCAACTCCTTTTGGTCCAATAATTTGTTCTGTTTTATCAGCTAAATCTAATGTTGGAGGGCATTCCACATCTAAGCTGACATCTTTTCCTTTTGCTTTAGCTCTTGAAGCTATTTCAAATTGAACATCTGCTTTTTTTTTCAGCACATCAAAATATTTTTTTGTTGCAGGATCAGCCAGTATTTCCATTACCCTCACCATAAAAATTGTTCTCAGTCAACTTTTTTGTTTTCAAATTAATATCAATAGCAATTCCAGGAGTTGGCACATGTCCTTCTTTTACTTGATAATCAGTTCTTAATTGCCAGCACCCTGCATTCACATTCAAACAACCTCTGTATTGTGCGTAACCCTTGTGGTGCATATCTCCGGCAAAATAAAAATCAGGTTCCTCACGTATAAGCATGTAATCAAACTTTTCCGGAACATAAGGCTGAATCTGCCCAAAACCTGTTGATAAATCTCTTCTCCTAAGAAGCTCTATCATTGCATTTTGGGGTTTTTTTGCATCCAAACCACTCATAGCGGAGTACATGTCGTGATGTGAAGCTCCGTGATAGATCATTGCCTTTAATCCTTCCATTTCCACCCAGCTTGGGCTTCCGACAAAATTAACATTTCCAGAATCATGCAATTCCTTTACATATTCTCTTGGGATAGCGGGTTGAGGATCAGCACGTCTTACCGCATCATGTTGGCCGGGGCAGATAAAAATTTCAATATGTTCAGGAATCTGTTTAACAAGTTCAGTAAACTTATCATACTGTCCATAAATATCTTTGATTGCAAGTTCATCATATTGAGAAGGATAAACACCAACCCCATCAACATTGTCTCCTGCAATAACCAAATATTTTATTTTTCCAATTCTTTCAAGTTCCTTTTCAGTATTAGCATTGCCATTAATCCATGATAGCAATTTGTTGAATTCTTTTTCCATGAATAATTTGCTTCCAATATGCATGTCAGAAAGCAGCATCACACTCAAATCTCTTTCAGCAGTTTTCGGAGTTCTTTGCATTAAATCAGGCCATAAAAAACTCTGAATAATAACAACCTCATCAGCAAACTTTTTTCCTTTAATGCCAATAACATCATCAATCAGTATTTTTCCCGCTTCGCGATTTATTTCCTGATCATCCTTTGAAACAATTGCAATACATCTTCCTTCCGGACTGTCAATTTCTATTGTAAGGTTTTCTTTTTTGCTTACCCATTTTTTTACAACCATTCCTATAAGATCAACTTCTTCATACTTCGCAGCGGTTTTTAGTTTATCCAATGGTTTTGGGTTAAAGCCTGTTCTGTTTTTCAGCAAACCGCTTAGAAAAGTGTATTTGTCAGAAAAATAATTCAAAAAATCCTTTACTTTTCCCTCACTTTTACTTTGTCCTGTAACCTCATACTCAGTCATTATTCTAAAATCAGATTCAACTTCTTTTGCAATTGCCTTAAAACCGGATTTTTTCACAACTGTTTCTTGCTTAACCTTGCTTAGTTTAGATTCACGATTAGCAAGCAGGCTTTTTACTTTTTCAGCAGAAACCACAGGGTCTTTAATTTCATTCAGGATTTCTTCCCAACGTTCTTCCTTTTCAAGCAGATCAATTGATCCCTTATCAATAAACTGATGTTTATCATTGCAAAAGTCAACTATTTTCTTTTTCTTTTCCTCAATCAATGTTGTTTCCACGTTATCCCTTGTATTTTTCCCGTATCGCTTCCAATTCAGAGATTATGGTCCAGATTTCGGTTCTTGTATGGGATGGCATGTTTATGTCATTGCTGATATCTTCCATGAGATAAATCGCATTACTTATATTCACATTCAAAGTGTCTTCTTTTGAGGTTATTTTTTGCTTTGCATCATCAATAGTTTTCCTAATATTTCTTGGAACAGAATTATCTTCCATTATAGATTCCATTAGTTCAACAGTATACTCTATCTGCTGTTTTATTTCAGCATCCAAGGTTCCCACCTTTCTGCACAATTAGCTTGTAAGCATCCATCTTACCACCTGAACCACGCCCAATTAAAAGCGCTTGAACAAATTATAACCAATTCTTAATATAAAACTTGGGAAAAAAACAATTATGTAGTAGTTGTTGGTTTTTTTTGCAACCCCGTAAGATACTTCTTATCAGAGATAGGTTGCAATTTCATTTCCTTAATCAAAGCTTCTCGTAAATTAGCGCCATTTTCTTTTTCACCTTCAAGAACAAAATTATCAAGTTTTTCTTTAGCAGAATTAATCTCTTCTTCAGTTGCTAGATCAGCTTTGTTAATAACTCCAATTATTTTTGTTCCTTTGAATTCCTTTTTCATCTGCTCAAGCAAACCAAACTGTTCTTTTTGTGAAAATCCACAATTTATTGTAGGATCAATAACAAAAACAATAACCGAAGCCAAATGCTTAACCGCAGCCAATGCTTTCTTTTCAATATCATTTAATTCGGATCTATCCAACAATCCCGGAGTATCAAGTACCTGAACTTTCCTGTACTTTAATTCAAAATAACCCGTATTAATCTGCTTTGTTGTGAACTGATAACCAGAAATTTTCGCTTTTGATTTGGTCAATCGTTTAAGCAAAGTTGTTTTTCCAACATTAGGAAAACCAGCAAGAACCATTGTAAAAGCATCAAAATCTATTGTAGGAACTTCTTTCAGCAATTTTGAATATTCTTTCAGAGTTTTAAGTGTAGAATTCAGTTTTTTTATCACAGAGCCTGCTCTTCCTTCAAATGCTTTCAAATGTTTGTTTGCTTCATCAGGAGTTTTGCTTGAATAAATTTTTTTAGCATATTCAAACCTGATTTTTTTCAGTACTTTGGATGATGCATTAACTTTCCCCAAAGCCATTTTTAACTTATCAATACTAACCAAAGCCCCTAACAAATCCCTGAAAAAAGGATTCATATTATCAATATCCGGAAACAATTTTCCTAATTCGAACAGTTTTTTCTGCAAAAAATCTCCAAAAGTTGTCAGTTTCAAACTATTCAGCTTTTTTCTTTTGAAGAGCGGATCTCTGTACTTTTTACCGACATCCACTTTCCTGAGCTTTGCATAAGCCTGATCCATTATTTCCTTAGAACTTGGGAAATAGTTTTTCAGTTCCGAACCATGGCTATTTAAAGGTTTTCTGGCTTTTTTCATCTTAGAATCCTCTGATTAGTAGGTTTTTATTATGAATAACTTGTATTTGGGAGACTATAAAAGGTATTTGCTGGTTCCTGCGGTGCTTTTTGTCATATTCCTGTTCTTAATTTTTATTGTTCCTGGGGTAACACAGGGCATTGATCTCAAGGGGGGTACCAGTATTATTGTAAGATCTGATTCTGAATTAAACTCTGATCTTTTGAAGCCTGTTTTGGAAGAAAAATACGATTTAGCTGAATTGCAATTAGGTTCTGTTTCAAGCCCTAATAGTTTTGGTTTATTTTTGCAGTTTTCAGAAAACTCAGATATTGCAGCAGCACAAAATCTTTTAGATCAGGCCAACGATTCTTTAGAATCAAATCCCGAAAACGCAAAACAATTCGCATTAGAATCGATTTCCTATTCGCAAAAATTTACTCAAATTGAAGATGCTTCAGGTTTATCAGCTCAGCAAACAGTTACTGCTGCAGATTATGCTTTAACAAAAGCAGAAGAAACTTTCAATAAAGAATTACAGGAAACAATTTCAGAAACTTATAATCTTGGATCAGAATTAAAATTCCAGAAAAGAGAAATAGGTCCTTCTTTAGGAGAAAACTTTTTCAGTACAGGAATTACTGTTGCAATAGTTGGTTTAATTTTAGTAATAATTGTTGTTTTCCTTTTCTTCAGAGAATTTGTTCCTTCCGCAGCAATTGTTCTTGCTGTTTTGTTTGACATTGCAGGAGCATTAGCTTTAATGTCCATATTCGGAATTCCGCTTTCACTTGCAACAATTCCTGCTCTTTTAATGCTGATTGGTTACAGTGTTGACACTGACTTAATGCTGACAACCAGATTAATGAAAAGAAGAGAAGGAACAGTAAGAGAAAGAGCTCATGAATCAATGATAACAGGTTTAACAATGACACTAACAACTTTAGCAGCTTTAACTTCAATGATTGTTCTTTCTTATTTTGGCCAGATTCAGGTTATTTATGAAATTTCAGCTGTTTTATTGTTTGGTTTATTTGCGGACATTATTTCCACTTGGTTAATGAACGCTCCGATGCTGCTTTGGTATGTTGAGAAGAAAGAGGGATCACAATGAGGGAAGCCATAAAAAAACCAAGAGTGTTACTTCTCATTGCTTTTGTATTAATTTCTTTACTTTCAATAAGTCTCGGTGGCTTAGAATTTGGAATTGATTTCAAAGGCGGAACATTATTCCAGATACAATTGGAGGAAAAGGTTACTCCTGACAAAATGGAAACTATTGTATTAATTGTGGGCGAACGTTTAGATGCTTTTGGGTTAAAAGACACTAAAGTTAATTCGCTTGGAGATGACTTTGTTTCGGCTCAAATAGCGGAAACAGATCCTGAAAAAATAGAACATTTAGAATCGCTTCTAAGGACTCAGGGAAAGTTTGAAGCAACTATTAACGGAGAACTTCTTTTTGAGGGCAGTGACATTATTCAGATTTACAAGGATGCTTCTAATGGTTATGGGGTTATAGATGCAGGACAGGGAGAAGCTTTTACCTGGCAATTGCCTTTCTTAATGAATCAAAAAGCAGCTGAAAACTTTTCAAGAAAAACTTTCCATAAATGCGATCAGATTTCTTTTGATGTTCAGTATGGAGGATCTTATAATTGTGAAAGCACTTTCTTTTTCATTGACCGGCCATCAGATTCAGTAATAATCGTTCCTCAAAGAGTTTTTTCCAATGACACTGCTTTATTGGGTGCAGGAAGCGTTCTTGAAAACATTCCTCAGGGAACATCAATTGATGATTTATTAGAAAACGCCGGATTAACTCACTTTATTGTTAGTGATACTAACTTTACCTCTGCTCAGTTAGCTGAACTTGAAAATTTAGTGCAAGAAAACCCTACTGCTCTTGTTCACGATTCTGTTTCTTCAGAACAAAAACAGGCATTATTAGGATTAGGTTATGATCTTGTTGAGGTAAGTGAACAGGAAACAATTCCATGGTTGTGGACGGTTACTGGGGCAAGGCAGGTTATTGCTTTAACTCCCGGAATTGCTAATCTTGAACCAAGGGTTGATAATATTGAAAACGCAAAGATTTTTTCACAATTATTGATTACAGGAACTTCAATTTCAAGAGAAGAGGCAACTACAGAACTAAAAGCTCTGGAGGTCTTGCTTGAAACAGGTTCTCTTCCTATAGGAATCAGAAGTATTTCTAAAGAAACTATTTCTCCTTTGCTAGGAAAGGAATTCCTGAACAGTGCTTTATTGATTGGCCTTGTTGGTTTGATTATAGTAGCGTTAGTTGTGTTTATCAGATACAAAAATTTCAAGTTGGTTATTCCAATTCTTATTACTGGTGCAAGCGAAATAATTATGATTCTTGGATTTGCTTCTCTTGTAAAATACAATCTTGACCTTGCTGCAGTTGCAGGAATTCTTGCAGCTGTTGGAACAGGGGTGGATCACCAAATAATAATAACCGATGAACTTCTAAGAGGAGAAATGGTTGCAGGTGGAAGCTTTGTTAACCGTATAAAAAGAGCATTTTTCATAATAATGGCGGCTGCGGCAACCACAATAGCCACAATGCTTCCGATTATAATATTCAGCTTTGGTTTGGGAAAATTAAGGGGTTTTGCAATAACAATTGTTGTCGGAGTTCTTGTGGGAGTTTTAATTTCAAGACCTGCATTCTCAATACTGGCAGAACACGTGCTGAAGAAAAAATCAGATGAAGCTTAATTACAAAAAACCAGATAAGTTCTTTTCTCCGGTTATTCTTTTTGTAAAATAATACCACAACCCAAGCACTAATCCTGAGGAAACAAACCAGCTTGTTATATGGAGCAATTCAGCATTTTCTATTCCGAATTCCATTCCAACCCATATAATACTAAGTACTCTTAAATAATTCACAATAAACAGAAGCACAAAACCTAATCCAAAAATAAAAAATTTCTTTTTCATTTCAGGTTTTTTCATGGAAAAAATTATTGAAGCAAGAATGCTTGCGCTTACAATTCCTGTGCATTCAGGGACTATTTCAAAAATTCCATCCGAAACAAAAATCAAATTATTAACATATCTTAAACCCAAAAAGTCTGCCTGAGTTTTTGCAATGAATTCCTGTAAAAAAGTTAAATTAGTTCCAAAAACAAAAAACTCCAGAAAAAGAAAAATTGCAAAGAACTTCACAAGAAAAATTAAGTATTTTTTATCTAACTTCACCAAGGCACCTTTTTCAGTTTTGTTTTATATGCGACAAAATTTGAAGCTCTGTGAACAATAAGCGTTATTATGCTCACAAGGATAACCTCATAAAATGTAGGAATATAAACCAAACTCCCGATTATCATCCCGCCAATAACAAAATCTAATTGATCCAGAAAAAGGACTTCTCCTCCCTGTTTTATTTCGTTTCTTCTTTTAAAGAAGCTTCCTGCTACGTCTCCAATAAGAGCTCCTGATGCTAGCAAAAATCCAAGAAGCAAATAATTCGGAGTTAATAGTAAAGTTGTTTCAGGAATCAAAGTAAAAATAGTTGCGGAAACTATTGTTCCAGCCAGAGTACCGAAAAAAAAGCCCTTGAAAGTTTTCCCGTCTCCGAAGAAACGCTTGCCATCAATAAATTTTTTACCAAAATCTAATGGGGTTTTACCGCCAAAAAGCATTGCAGAACTGTTTGCAAAGTACATTGGCGCAAGATAAATTAAGAGTTTAATTATCAGATCTTCTTCCATTAATTCACCTTTAATCTAATTAGTAGTGAAGCGTGTATTTTAATGTATAGGGGTTTTTAGCTTTCAGACAATTCCTGAAAGTAAAAATGCTAATATTGCACCTGAACCGCTTGCTAGAAAATTAACCTGTGTATTGTTCAGTATTCCTTTTCTTTCAAGGGTTGCGCCAAGAAGACTATCTATTAGTGTTCCTAATATTCCTGCAATTACAATTGCTATTGCTCCGTTTGGGCTTATTGTGAAGTAATAAAGTGTTCCGATTAGTATTGCTGCTCCCAAACCAGCAAGTGTTCCTAATGTTGTTATTCCGCCATCTGTTCCTTTTTCAACTTTTTTAAAACTGGTTATTAGTACAGGGTCTTTTTTTGAAAGCATTCCTATTTCTGAGGAAACTGTGTCAGCCAAAGCAGCTGAAATTGCCCCGAAAAAAGCGATTCCTTGCCCTAAAAAGAGTGCTATTATAGCTGCTCCTGAGTTGCCTATAATGTTAGAGGTTGTCCTTTGTTCATGTTTTTGGAGGTCTTTCTTTGCTATTTTTGTTGCTGTTTCTGCTATTATGTAAAAAATAACCAGTGTTAGGAAGGCCAAAAATCCACCGAAAATAAATGCGATTATTCCAATAATATCTGCTAGTATAATGCCGGTAGTGTTAATTAATTTCTTTCTGTGAGAAAAGAATGAAAATGCTGCTAAAATTAGTATTGTCACACTTATATTTAGTGTAGTTATTGCAGGGAGAAATGCGTCAAGCATTGTTTCACACAACTAATGAAGATTTTGTTATTTCAATTCTTTTTACAGGTACAATACTTTTCAGGTTTCCGTAAATTTTGTTCGGGATTGTACCGAATACTATTTCATCAATAACTTTTCTTGAGTCAAGTTCGGAAATAATTTTCTTTGTTGATTCTTCAGTTTGTTTTCTGAGACTTGTTCTCTGGGTTCTTGATGCTTTATTTTCTGTAATAATAATTATTTTTATTTTATAAGTTTTTTTGTCTTTTGTAA
>CEPX01007062.1_pt1 | contig 18332 bp, 20 predicted proteins | sample 361361 | NCBI WGS metagenome assembly CEPX01 (sample SAMEA2619974, study PRJEB7988) | marine metagenome | biome: marine biome (ENVO:00000447); feature: mesopelagic zone (ENVO:00000213) & marine oxygen minimum zone (ENVO:01000065); material: "saline water (ENVO:00002010), including plankton...
TGTTCACTAATCTAAAAGTAATTTTTTGAATTATCTTCATACCAAAAAGAGTATATCAAAAAATAGAAAATATTCTTTTCAAGTATTTAAATGTGGAAAAGTTAATACCATAGTATCTTGTACTACATGGCCATAAACTTTTTTAATCAGAAACATTTTTATACTTTCTTGGTGTTTTTCCATTATGACGTTTGGATTTGGAGATGCAATTTTTTCTGGAGCAAGTTTATTAATTATTTCTGTGGTAATTATATCAATATGGGTCGTAATAGAGGTTAAAAGATTTAAACATAAAATTTTTGCAATATTTCTCATAATTTTAATTATAATTCTTTATTGGGGTGTTATTGTTGTTTTTCAAGACCGGGAAATTGATTTAACAACTGTCTCAGGAATGACAGAAGCCACGAAGATTTATTTTTCATGGTTTGGTTCTATTTTTGAAAATTTAAAGACATTAACATCTAATGTGATTCGAATGGACTGGTCACAAAATTTTACTACTAACAATAATATTTAAAAACTTAATTTATCTTATATTAAGATGGCAAAAAAGAGGTCGCGAAGAAAGAAAACTACAAAAGTTTCTCGTGTTAAAGGAACTTCTAAGAGTTCACGGAAAAAATCAAGTAGATCTAAAAAAAATGTTTCTATAAATAAAAGGAGTATCGTATTAAAGAACTTGGTTTTGTTTGGGGTTTTATTTGTTCTATCTGTTTTAGCATCCAATTTTCTGTATACAAACGAGATATTATCTGATTTCTTTTGGGTCTTATCATTGGTAACAGGTGTTATCACATTAGCATTTGTTATAGCTTACGTCATTCTTCTTTTCTTGAAGCTGTTTAGAAAAAAATAATTTTTTAAAGGACCACATATCTACTACTGTTGCTAAAATTTTTTAAATTAATTCTACATATTAGGAAAGGTTACGCGAAGGAAATTGTAAGTGTCCTTGAAATGCCTCAGTAGCTCAGACGGTTAGAGCGCTACATTGGTAACAACAAGAATCAATGATTCTTGAGCTTTTGTATTTTTACAAATCCAAAAATGTAGAGGTCCTGAGTTCGACTCTCAGCTGAGGCTTATTGTAATTGTTAAATAGTAACAAAAAGGAAGATTTATAAACTTAGTTATGTATTATAAGTCATGGAAAAAATCAAAGAAGATCTAAGTGGATTAAGTAAGAATGAATTGATTGGAATAATTAAAATTTATCAAGAAGAATTATCAGCAATTGAAGAATGTAGTGAAGTTTTAAGAATGGATTCAATGCAATAAATTTACATAATTTTATAAAAGCTTTGAAATAAAATATAAGATGGCAAAAAAAGAATCCTCTCTGGAAAAATTAAAAAAAGATTACGATAAAATCCAGAAAAAATATAATCTTCCTGATTTTAAGAAACTTAACGAAGATTTTAATATTGAAAAAATTTCAGAAACCGAGACAGAATATTTAATAAGAGAAGTAAGAAGATTTATGGGTGAAAAATTTACAAATTATCTTAGATTTTCTGAGATAATTTTGAATCCTATAAATGCACCGATGTTTATTCTTTCTGTTATAAAATCTATAAAATCTGAAGACAGAAAAAAATTAACAGAGACCTACAAAAAACTTTCAAAAATAGAGGTCCAATCAATTGAACTTGAAATTGAATTTTCAGATACGAAGGAAGCTGATTTTATTAAAGAGTCATTTAAGACATGGCAAGAAATTAAAAAAGATTTACTTGAACTTACAGAAACAATAAAAATAAGTTGGGACGATAAATTCGAATCGAATAATAAAAGTTATTTTGGTTGAATTTTTTCCTTATTATTTGCCAAACTTTTCAAAAATTTCTTCTAGAGATATTTCAAATAAAGCTAAAAACAAGGGATTTTCTAAATCAATTCTTCAAATATATTCTCAAGACTGATTTCGAAAATCGAGACAGGCATTTTTATTTTCCAATTCTTTAAAATTCTAGGATGAATTTCTCCAATAAGACCAATTTTTTTATCATCCAAGAATATTTCTATAACTCTTCCATTAATAAAATAAAGAGGAGATTCTGTAGATTCTTCAAATTTTAATTTCACATTAATCATTTTAGAAAAATACTCAAGAATTTGTTTTACTTCTGTGAAATTTCCTGGAGAAATTGCGGCTGCAATATTTTCTTTTTCAATAATCTCTTCACCTTTGTTTTGAAAAATTTTTCCTATTTCAAAAACTTTCTGAGGATATTCTGAATCTGTATTTTCAGATAAAGTTTTCAGTAAGTAATGAGTTAAATTTTTTCTTAAAATAGTATGGTCTGTTTTTGATTCTTCAACTTCTACAAAATCTTTTTCTTTTAAACCCATTTTTTTAAATTGATGGTTTTTATTTGTTAAATGATAATTAGAGATTTCAAGCATATTTAATCCAACAAGAATTTCAGAAATTTTTCTTTTCACGATTTCTTTTTGTGTTTCCTTTCCAATAGTGGGCAATTCTGGAATTTCAGGCACAAAATTTTCATAACCATAAGCAATTGCAACATCTTCAATTAAATCTACTTCGTGCAAAATATCTGCTCTCCAAGCAGGGATTTTTACATTTCCTTTATTATAATCATAACCCATTTTCTCAATTAATTGCTTGATTTGTTTTTCATTAAGGTTTAAACCTAAAAGTTTGTTTGTATTTTCAAGAGATATTTTTAATTCTTCTGAATCAAGATTAGGGGTTACTTCATTTCGACCTTTAAATATTACTTTCATTTGATGGATTTTTCCACCCATATCTGCAAGACCTGTCACAAGAATATTAAGGCACTTTTTTAATGTTGGAAGATCATATCCAGAACACTCAACAAAAACATCGCGTGTTTTCTCTGTAATTTTTCCTATAAGCTGAGAATTAATTATTGGAGGCATGCTTAATATATTGTTATTTGAATCAACAAAAATAGGAAACTTTTGTTTTCCAGCAAGCAAATGCGCATATTCCGTCCCTGTTTGATGTTGATGAAGAATCTCAAGTCCAGACATTTCTTTATCAGATTCTAATGGAATAAATCTAATTTTATCAGGCTCCAATGCTTTGAAGGTTATGGGTAATTTAATTTTTTCAAGAGGATAAATACCTATTGCAACTTTTTTTCTTTTTCTTCCTATTGTAAGATGCAGTTTTTCCTGAATTTCAATAATTTCTTTTATTTTTTCACCATCAAATCTCAATCCTTTAATAATCGCACATGTTGTATAAGGTCTAATATTTTTTAATGAACTTTCAACTTTTACTACATAATCTTTTTCAGGAGGATTTGTTGCATATTTTTTTAATCCTGGTTTCTTTCCTAAAAATCCTAAAAAAGCACGTTTAAATCCATGATAAGAAAGCAAATCAGGTCTGTTCGGAAAAACTTCTATTTGTATTTCATCTGAAGTGATTTCTTCAACAGGGGTTCCAAACATTGAGATTCTATCTTGCATTTTTTCATTTATCTTTCCTATTTCTTTTTCAAATAATTTTTTATTTAAATTTACAATTGCCATTTTATTTCACCCAAGATTTCATTTTTCTTAATTGATTTATGTTGTTTTTGTATAATTCACGAAGATCTTTTATTTCATAGTAATCCATTAAAATTCTATCAAAGCCAGGACCCCATGCTAGTACAGGAATATTTTCTCCAAGTAATGGAATAACAACTTCTGGCCTAAAAATGCCAGCCCCTCCAAGTTCTAACCAGACTTTTTTTTCTTTGTGATAAAAATCAATTTCAACACTTGGTTCTGTGTATGGGAAATATGCAGGACGGAATCTGATTTTCTCAAATCCCATTTTATTAAAGAATTGTTTTAAATAACCTAATAATTGACGAAAGTTTGCGTTTTTATCAACAACAATTCCTTCTGTTTGATTGAATTCAAATCCATGACTCCAATCAACTGTTTCGTTTCTAAAACATTTACCAATCGCGAAGAATTTTGCAGGAAGATCTTTTTTTGAATCTAATGAAGCCAATGTCCTTACTGAAAGGCAAGTTGTGTGTGTTCTTAAAACAAGTTTTTTAGCTTCTTCTTCGCTCCATTCATATTGCCACCCCTTACTTCTATTAACTCCTTTTTCATGAGATTCTTTTATTGCTTTTACAAGTTTTTTATCTGGTAGATTTCCTTTTTTATTTAAAAAAAAAGTGTCTTGCATTTCTCTTACAGGGTGGTCTTGAGCAGTAAAAAGAGCATCAAAATTCCAAAATGAACTTTGAACCATATTCCCTGTCATTTCTTGAAAACCCATTTCTGTCCATATTTTTCTTCCATAATCAACTGCTTGATTTACAAAATGCTTTTTACCTCCATAAATTTCAGGAACTTTTCCTGTGAGGTCATATTTTCTGAACTTCTTGCCACGCCATGAGCCTTTTCTTAATATTTCAGGAGTTACTTGTTCAATCAAATCACTTTTTATATTCATGGTTAGCAATTCTTTTCCCAAATTTGTGGCTTTAATATTAATTGTCTTTTCTTCACTTGTTTTAATCATATCTTTTCTTTTTTCAAGAAATTTCAATACATCAATTTGTTCTTTTGATAAAGAATCATAGTCTTTAGGCAACGATTCAATCAATATTTCCTCAGGAGTTTTTTTTGAGGTTTCTGCATTTGTGCTTAGGAGTATTTTTTCTTTTTTTAATTCAATCATGTTTTTCCTTCTTAGAACCCCTATTGATGCTTTTAATTCCTCATCTGAAAGCGAGCTTAATTTTTTCGCATCATCATAACTCAAAACTCTTTTTTCTTTTAGAGTATGGACCAATCTTCTTTCAGGAAGCCCTTTCTTTTTGTATAGAATTCCATTGATCCCTAATTCAACTATCTTGGTTTTCTTTGAAGACAATTCAACCAAACTTTTATTCTCAAGATAATTTAAAGCTCTTAAAACGGAAACCTCATCTAATCCTGAACTCCTAGAAACTTCACTTAATGTTTTTTCTTCAATATATGGAAGAATTTTTACTTCATTTGGGCTTAATGTTTCTATGATCTTTTTTATATCCATTATGTTCACAAGAAATGTTGATTAAAAAAGGTTTTTAAAAATTCAATGACTTTGTCATCCATGTTGGCATGCCTAAAACAAGTCCTAATGCTTTAAGATCATGGATATCTCTTTTGTTTTTATCTGAAAAAACGAATGTCATTTTTAATTTATTCTTGTTACATAATTTTATGTTTTGTTTTATTCTAGAAAGAACATCTGATTTTATTTTTCCATTTGACATAATAACTTCATCTAAATTTATTCCAATTGAAACATGATTTTTTTTAGCAATCTTTGCCAAAACATGATTAAAACCAGAATTTCTTTGTTTCTGAAAATCTTTTTTATTTAATAATAAAGGCATGAAAATATCTACTTTTTCTTTTTCAAGGATTTTCCTGTTAAGATCATCATCAGCGCCTGTAAAAATAATTGTTTTGTCAGGACTTTTCTTAATTTCTTTTCTCGCCTTTTCAAAAGAATTTTCTTGAATTACTATTTGTTTCATTTTCCATTAACCTTCAATCTTCGTTCCAACAAATTTCTTATTCTTCAAAAAATTGTCTAGGTTTTTTAAGTTTTTTCCAAATATATATGTTGGAATTTTATTTTCTAGAATTATTTTCGCAGCTATTTTATCAAGAACAAAATGTTGTCCTGGCTTGAATTTAATTTTCTTTGATATTTTGTAAAATTCTTTCCATGAAATTTCAGGGATGAATTTCGTATTTTTAAATTGCTTTGGATTTTTATCATATAATCCTTGAATATTTGTCAAATTAATGAAAATCGTTCTTAAATACTTAGAAATTTCAGCCGAGGTTGAATCAGATGTTTGATTTGGATGATATTCCAATGCCCCACAGAAAACAATATCTTGTTTTTTTAAATATCTTTTAATATCTTTCATCCTCATCGGAATTCCTTTTTTTGGATTTTGACTAAAAAAATAACTCATAAATCTTGCATTCATTCTTGTTGCAGAAATTCCTGAAAAATTTTGAAATTCCTCATTAATTCCTTCGATGTTTAATGCAGAAATATATTTTCTTGCAATACCTCCTCCTCCACAAACAATCACAAACTTAGAATTTCTTGAATTTTTTTTAATGATTTTTTTAAATTCTCTAAGAAATTTTAAATCAATTTTATCAGGAATTATTAAACTTCCTCCTAAACTTAATACTATCACTTTCTTCTTCATAATAAAAAAAGAGAAGTAATGTTTTTATAGGTTTTTATTATTTCACTGTAAAAAGTTTGTCATTTTTTGTTTTGAAAATTCCTAATCTTACTCCCGAGTCAAGCCATCCATGTGAGTAATTTAAAGCAGCAAATGCATTTACAAAATCTTTTTTCTCCTGAAAATATTTTGCATCTGAAAGATAATTCTTCACCATTGAAATTATTTCTTTCGCATGCTTTTCTTTTCCTCTAACAATATTTTCCTTTACTTCTTTCAATGCCAATGATGTTAACTCAAAATACTTCTCAAGTTTTTGCGATGTTATTTTATTATTCATTCTTTTTAACTCCTACATAAAATGATATTATATATTAAAAAATTATTGTTTGCTTATTAATTTAATAGAAGAAAAAGATTATAAACTTTAATCTTTTATTAATTTTATGAATAAAAGAGGAATCTCTGGAATTATTTTAACCATACTTATGATTGTTTTAGCTTTATTTGCCGTAGGAATTGTTTGGACTATTATTCAAAACATTATTTCAGAAGAATCAGAATCAATTGAATTAGGTTTATCTAGACTTGATGTTGAAATTCAAGGTGTTAAAATTGAAGATGATAATATAACTGTTGATGTAAAGAGGAAAGTTGGACAAGGTAATTTAACAGGACTAAAATTTATTTTTTCTGATGGAGAGAATACCGAAGACAAAGAAAGAGAAGTTTCTTTAAAAGAGCTTGAAGAAAAAAGTTTTTCTTTTGCTTTAGATGAATTAAATATTTCTGAAATTGAAAAAGTCTCAATTGCTCCTGTATTTTTATCAAGTTCTGGAGAAGAAGTTTTAGGAGGAACTATTCAATCTACTAATATCAAAAAAGGAATAGGTGGAGGAGGAAGTAGTGGAGATGGTGGTGATAGTGGCGATGGAGAAAACGATACATGTATTCCTGATTCAAATCCCTGCGGAACATCTGTATGTGGAAATGCTATTGACACTTGTGGAAATACTATCAGTTGCGGAACCTGTGCTTCAGGATCCATATGCTCTGAGGGTGCATGCGTTGAAGTATGTGTTGCAGATCCAAATCCTTGTGGTGCAGCAGTATGTGGTAATACTCTTGACACTTGTGGAAATACTATCAGTTGTGGAGCTTGTGATTCAGGATCTATCTGTTCTGAAGGAGGATCATGTTTCCTAAATATAATTATTAACTCAGGGATAGTTGATTTGACATGGCCACCTGTAATGGGTTTATATTTTGACGCAGATAATCTTTCTACAACAACAAGTTATGTTGGAAAATTTGTAGAATTTCCTGGAAGCGCTGAAACAAGATGTCTTCCTATTACAGAACACATTTTTCCTTCTGAACCATTAATTTATAATAACAGTTTTTTAAGACTTGGAACGCCAAATAATGAGAGAAGTTTTATTTCAAATGGAGATAATTATGGAATATGGGAATCTCCTTCTTGCAGTGTAAGTTGAAATTTATGACAAATAATATTTTAAAATAGTAACTATTTAAATCTAGACCTAGAATCCATTTTTCTTATTATAAACTTTGAACCAATTACTTTTGAAATTATTGCAGAGAAAATCATTTTTCCAACAACAACCTTATAAACACCTTCATATGTTGGTATCTTTGCTTGTTCTGAGAATTTGTCTATTGTTTCATCTATTTCTTTTCTGTCTAAAGTGATACGTGTCTTTTTTCTTCCCATTGTTCCTTCAACTATTATATTCTGACTTGCACCATTACATTCTATATTTTTAACCAAAGGATCTTTTACCAAAGGATTTAATTTTCCTAAATCAATTTCAAGTTTAGTAGGTGTTGGTCTTAAATACTGAAATTTTGGAGGGAGTTTTATCTCTGGAATTCTTAAGACACCAGAATCTCTACCTCTTCCTAATTCTGAAAAAGAAATTTTTCGTTCAGATCTTTTTGGGAGTATAGGGTGCCCAAATTTTAAACTTTTAATGAATTCTTCTTCGGGTTTTCTGATTTTTTCAACTATATTTGTGAATTTTTTATCTTCTGTGATTTCTTCATCTCTTTTTTCAGATTCCTTTTCAAGAATATTTTCAAGCCTGTAGATTTCCCATTTCTCAGTATGTTTTATAAGTTCTTTTGTAAATTGCAAAAGAATGAATCTCTTTTTTGATTCACTAAGGTCTTGGATTTTCATCTTTTGAAGAAATTGATTTTCGATACTTACTGATTTCCATATCTGGTTTTTGTTTAGGACGTGTTTCTCTTTGTGGTCTTGGAATTTCAAGTCTTGGTATAACAGGTTGCATTTCATTTTGTGGACCCACTTCATGCATTAATGTTAATCCTCTTGCAATTGTTTTATTCTGATCAGCAAGATTATTTAATTTTTTGATTATTTCCTTACTGTTTTCACTTTCTTTTTCTACTTTGAAATCTTTTTGTGCAAGAGCTTTTGCAGATATTTCAAATAATTCTAATAGCTTTGATATTTGTGAAGAGAGACCATCAAATTTTAAAGATAAATTCGTCATGACTTTTTGGAGAGAAACAAAATTTTCAATTAGAACTTTATCAACATTTTTATTTGAACTAGATCTGGGCTTAGTCACTCTCCTCTTTTTTGCCTTAGCTTTCGCCATAATAAAAAAAGGTTTTTATTATTTATAAATATTTAGAAAATGTTACCAACTTCTTTTTTTCTTTCTTCTTCTGTTTGAATCTCTTCATTTTCCAGTAACTCTTCTATTGGTATAAGGTTTCCTTGAGACATCTCAGATTGGGTTTTATCTTCTGATTCATTTGATTCAAGATCCTGAACATAGTCTGAGATTTCTTTTGCAGCATCTGGATTTACACTGATACTATCTATTCCTTTTTCAACTAAGAATTTAACCATTTCTTTCTTACTTCCAGCTTGTCCACAAATACTTCTCTCGACATTATTTTCTCCTGCAACTCTTAAAACATATTCAATTTGTTTTAAAATAGCAGGATGCATTTCATTGTAAATTCCCTGAACAGTTTCATTACCTCTATCAATTGCTAAAGTGTATTGAGTAAGATCATTTGTTCCGAAAGAGATGAAATCAATTCCCTCTTCGCAAAGCTCTTTTATTATTTGGACAGATGAAGGGGTTTCAATCATTACACCAACTTTCGCATCATGGAAATTTGTTTCTTTTAAGAATTCCTTAACTTTTTTGACTTCATCTACAGAAATTATTTGGGGCAATAATAATCCAATTTTCTTTCCTTTTTCTGAGATTCTTTTTAATGCTTTAAGTTCTGCCTTTAAAATTCCAGGATGCTTGAGACTATATCTCATTCCATGCATTCCAAGCATGGGGTTTTTTTCTAATTTTTTTGGTGCACCATCTAAATTTTTGAATTCATCACTTCTTATATCAGACGTTCTGACCCATAAATTATCAAAATACTTTGAAATTCCATCAACACCTTTAAAAATTATTTCTTCATATTCCTTAAGATTATCTTTCTCTAAAAAATAATTTGGATGCTTTCCTGATTCTGCGATTATTCCTTCTAGCCTTAATAAACCAACATCTTTTGATTTTGCTTTTGATGCACGTTCTGCAGCACTTGGCAAATCCACTATCACTTTTATTTTAGTTTTTGTTTCTGCGTTTATGGGAAGAACTTCTTTTTGGACTGTTTCCGAAACTTTTCCTTTGTAGATTTTTCCTGCAAAACCATCTACTGTAACAATCTCATCCTCTCTTATTTTTATTGTGGCTTCTCTTGTTCCAACAACACTCGGAATTCCAAGTTCTCTTGAGACAATTGCTGCATGACTCGTGATTCCACCTTCATCTGTAATTATTGCAGAAGCTTTATGCATTGCAACAACCATATCTGGATTCGTCATTTTTGTAACTAAAACATCCCCTGTGGTTATTTTTTCCAAATCCTCTAATGATTTTACAATTTTTGTTTTACCAAAACCAATTCCAGGGCTTGCCGCTAGACCTTCTAAAACAATTTCTCCTTTCAATTCCTTAACATTAGCAAGATCTGTTCTTTTTCCAATTGTTGTTATTGCCCTTGTTTGAACAATGTAAATTTCATCTCCTTCAATCGCAAATTCAATATCTTGTGGTTTTTTATAATGCTTTTCAAGTTTCAATGCAATTTCCGCTAGTTTTTTTACTTCTGTTTCTTTTAAGGCTTGTGATTTAGATTTTTCCTCTGTAAGTTTTATCTCATTTTTTTTTCTGTCAGGAGTTCTTATTAATGCGATTTTTTTATTTGAAATTTTCTTTTCTAAAATTTTCAAATCACTTGAAACAATGTATCTATCAGGTGTTATTCTTCCTGAAACAATTCCTTCACCTAATCCGAAGACAGCTTCAATCATTACATTCTCATTTTTATATGATGGATCTTTAGAGAAAATAACTCCTGATTTTTCTGAATTGACCATTTTTTGCACAATTACAGCAAGTTTCACATCTTGACCGAAACCTTTTTTGTTTCTGTAATACGTTGCTCTCGAGGTGAATAAAGAAGCAAATGTTTTCTTTATATGTTCTAATAAATCAGAATCTCCTTTTACATTAAGGAAACTTTCTTGCTGTCCTGCGAAACTTGCATCTTCTAAATCTTCTGCCGTGGCTGAAGATCTTACAGCAACGAAAACCCCATCTGATTTTTCCTTCAAGAGATCATGAGCTGTTTGATTATCTAAATCCTTAGAGCTCAAAGCCTCATACGATTCAATAATTTCTTCTTCTAAATCTTTAGGAATTTCAGCATTAACAATTAATTTTCTGATTTCTGTTGTGGCTTCATTGAGTTTTTTAACATCATCAAAATCTATGCTTTCTAAAAGTTTATTTATTTTTTCTTTTAAATTTGCGTTTTCTATTAAATAATCATAAGCTTTAGTTGTTACAACAAATCCTGAGGGAACACCAATTTTTAGATTATAAATCTCTGCTAAATTTGCCCCCTTTCCTCCTGCAATACTCACAGAATTTTTATCCAATTCAGAGAACCATTTAATAAAGTCTATTTTTGAACCATTATCTTTCATATTTTATTTCCTCTTTTATTCATAGAAATAAAAATTCTCAAAGTTAATAAAGTTTATCACTAAAATTACTATTATACATTAATTAGAGTATTGATCATTGTGTTGTGAAACTTGTTCTTGTTTTGACTCTTGCATTACTTCTTCAGTTTGCCCGCTTTCTTCTACCTTATCAACGATAACAATACCCAGACTTTCTTTTGGCGCATCTTTTTTGATTTGAAAACCAACAAATGCTATTAATAAAGCAATTAAAATAAGAATTAAAATAACTATATACTTATTCATAATATTTTGAAGTTATTTTTATTTATAAATTTATTTAGAAATCAGATTTTTCAGTGTATTTCTTTCCTTTAGCGTTTTTTAATATCTTTTCTTCGTCATTTTATGTGCGTAAAACTAAGTAGTTTATTAATTTATATTGCATTAACTTTATAAATACTTTTCATTTTTCCTATCTATGTTATGGTTATGGATCTTAATTGGAGTTGCTGTAGTAGTTGTGTTCACTTTTTTTATATATTACAATAGATTTGCTGTTTTAAATAATAGAATTGAAAACTCGCTTTCGCAGATTAATGTTCAGTTAAAAAGACGTGCGGATTTAATTCCAAATTTAATTAATACTGTTAAAGGATTTGCAAAACATGAAACAGCTGCGATAAAAGCAGTAACCGACGCAAGAAAAGCACTTATGGGTGCAAAAGGAGTTGAGGATAAGGTTAAGGCAGATAACATGCTTGAATCAGCGTTGAAAACAATTTTTGCAATTGCAGAAGGATATCCTGATTTGAAGGCAAATACAAACTTCCTTGAATTGCAGCGTGAGTTGAGTTCAACAGAAGACAGGGTTGCATATTCAAGACAATTTTACAATGATAGTATTTTAGCTTATAATAATTTATGTCAAACAATGCCAGGAGCATTTTTTGCAAAGCTTTATGGAAAAAAAGAGCAGGAATATTTGAAAATAACAGAAGCAGAGAAAAAGAATGTTAAAGTTGAATTCTAAAGCAATTTTAAATTAGTAAGGAGGAAGATTTATAAATATAATTTTAAGTGTTTTTTTATGGATTACAGGACATTGATAGAAGGAGTAATGGATTTTAGTAGAAATTTATTTGGAGACCCTAATTATGGATTTGCTTATGTTGGAGTTCCTGAAGAATTTTATAGAACACAAAATCATAAACCTTTATTTGACAGTGGAGTTAAATTAGAGAATATGGTTTTCATGTCAAGAAGTCCAAAACCCAAAGGCCATACTCAAATACATGGTAAAACTAAAACAGTCACTGTGCATATAAATGGAAGAGGAGATATTCAAGTTAGTAGAAATGCTGCTGTAAGAGAGGGTATATCTCTGAAAAAATATTTAATGAATATGGGTGCTAGTGCTAAAGAAGCCACTAAGGCAATAAGAAATTCAAGTCATTAATCCCAAATCTTAAAAACTCTTTAATTCTTTTTTTCATATGGAAAAACGAATTGATTTTCGTGATCAAATTTCAAAAAATAAATGGAAATCTTTTTTTCTTTTGGCGATAATTTTTTTAGTGTTTATAGGATTTGGATATGTTATTTCTTTTGCATTTGATCCAGGATTTTTCTTTATTATAATGATTTTTTCAATTATTTTTTCTTTAAGTTACATACTAATTAGTTATTATAATTCAGATAAGATTGCAATTGCAAGTGTTCGTGCTAAGAAAGCATCAAGAGAACATTATAAGCAATATTACAGCCTTGTTGAAGGGATTACTTTAGCAAGTGGAATGCCAATGCCTAAACTTTATGTCATGCATTCTCCGAATATAAATGCATTTGCTTCTGGCAGAAATCCAGAGAATGCTGTTATATGTGTTACAACAGGAATGTTGGAAAAACTTGATAAAAAAGAAATTGAAGGTGTTTTAGCACATGAGCTAGGGCATGTTGCTAATTTTGATATAAGATACATGACTCTTGCAACAGTAATGGTGGGAATGATTGCAATAATTTCTGAGATGTTTTTGTATAGTTTATGGTTCCGTGGGGGAAACGATAATAAAAACATGGTTTTTATTTTAATTGGAATTGCCATGGCAATTCTTGCTCCAATTGTTGTGAAACTTGTTCAAATGGCAATTTCAAGAAAAAGAGAATTCAATGCAGATGCTTCTGCTGTCAAATTCACAAGATATCCTCAAGGATTAATAGGCGCATTGGAAAAAATACAAAGAGAAAATTATCCTGAAAAAAAAGTTAGCAAAGCTGTTGCTCCTTTATTTTTCTCAAATCCATTGAAAGGTTTAGGAAGTACACATCCTCCAATTGAAAAGAGAATTGAAATTTTGAAAAGGATGTGAATTCTGTTAATTTTATAAACCTCCTCTCATTTTTTTATTAATGGGATTTATTAGAGGTGGTTTATCTTTTTTCATAGGGATTTTACTTTTCTTTTCTTTTCTTGCAATGAATTTCTTTTTAACTTTAGATTTATCTCTTGATTATGAGAATGTGAAACCAAAGCTATCTTCTGCTGTTAAAGATCTTGCTCAAGATGAAGAAGCAATAGGAATAATAAACGAAAATCTTGCACATACTGAATCTAATTGCCAAAATGAAACAGATTTTATTATTGAACAAGATGGAGAAACTTTTGAAGTGCCTTGTTCTGTTTTAGAATCCGTGGATCAAACCGAGATAAATTTCACAGAAAAAATAAATGAGGAATTTGGTTTTGCAGAATCATATTGTGAAAATAATACAGATTTTGTTTTTAGTCAGGAAGGCCAAGTTTTCGAAATCCCTTGCTCTGTTGTTGATCAAGGTCCTGAAAAAGTTATTGAGTATGGAATTAATCAAAAAATTGAAGAATTTTATTATAAGAGTTATGATTGTGGTTTTTTTGAATGCTTAAGAACAGAATTTCCTTTTTTCTTGGTTTCAGAGCAAGCAAAAGATTCTTCAAAAAATAGATTTTATTTTTATTTATTCCTTTCTTTAATTTTAATTACAGTAATGTTTTTTTTAGCTGAGAAAAAGTCAAGTTGGTTGATTATTATAGGTTCTTTACTAGTAATCTCCTCTTTACCATTTTTTAAGATAAGTGCATTTTTGTCTTTCTTAGATGATTCTTTTTTAGAATTTGTTTTAATTTTATTTAGCGAGTCATACAAAGTATTTCTTATTTCTTTTATTATTGGGGTAGCCATTGTAGGATTAGGTGTCTTACTAAAATTCCTGAATTTTGGGAATTCTATAGCAAATATTTTTAGTAAAATAAATTTTAAGCGAAAAACTTCCAAAGAAGAAGTCACAAAATAGGAAAGATTATTCTGATTATTTATCTTTTTTCTCTAGTCTTTTTATGAACTCTGTTATGAATTTCTTATGTTCACCTTTATCTTTCATTTCTTTAACAGTGTAAACATCTATTCCTTGTTTTTTGTGTTTTTCTATTTTTGCATGATTCATAAGTTTTTCTTTCATCTTTTCATTCAAATAAACTTCTGAATTTGAAAGTGCTGCAATTTTTTTAGCATTTATTATCAAATTCCCAAAACTCATAAATTTCAAAACACCTTCTTCTTTTTTCGAGATTATCTCCCCAGAATTTAATGACACTCCAAAATTTATTTTCTGTCTAAATAATTTATTATGTTCATTTAATATTTTCACAATTTTCTGAGTTAATCTTAATGCACTTTTTTCATTATCAAATGTTTTTGTTATAACAGGACTAAGAATAATGAACAAATCTTCATTATTTTCATATACAAATCCCCTATCTTCTTCGACAATTTTACCTAATTTATCAAGGGTTTCTTTTATAGTATCTGATTTTTTCTCGATTTCTTTGAAGTTCTTTATTTTAAGACAAATAACACTTGCTTTTTGTTTTTCTCCTGAAAGTGAAAGTGAAATCTCTGCTTTATTTTTTGTTTGAATCAAACCATTTTTACTAGCTTTATTAGTACTAGAAAAGATTGATCCTCCTTCCTTTCCTTTTAAATTAATATGCCCGAAAAAACTTTTTTTGTATCCTTTTCTAAATATCATAAATGCAACAAATCCTAGAATAAAAACCATAAAAAACCATGCAAGAGGGTATTTTGCTAGACTTACAATATTTGATGAAGCCTCTCTTATGTTGATGGAATTTCCTGTTAATGCAACACTTCCAGTTGATTTACTTTCACCTTCTGTTAAAATTTCAATAGAATATTCTCCATCCGGGGCAGACAGGATATATTTTTTTACTTCATCTACTTCTAAACTTGCATTAATATTCAGAGTTTCTTCCCCTACTTTAACTAAAATAATTTTATCATAAATAACATTTCCAATGTTTGTTAAAATTACTGTTTTATTTATTAATTCAATTTTTATATCTGCTTTTTCTTTTATGTTAAAATTTGCTTCACTTGAGAATTTAGCTGATACAGCAACGATTGTCCATTCTCCAGCTGGTTCATTATATAAAATAGGATATTCTAAGAATTCATCTGTTGGTTTTTCCATTTGCTCCAAAATTTTGTTATCTCTGTCTTTTACACTTATAATAACATTTGAATCCATCTTTTGCCCTGTTTGATCATGGAGAATTGATTTAACCTTCAAGTTTGTTCCTGGTTCAACTTCTTGATTTTCAAATACTATTTCTAAACTTGTAGGAACTTGGTTTACTTGAATATTAACACTGGCAAAGCCCTTGTTTGTGATTGTTTCTAAAGGATCTTTTTCATATGCATTTAAATTCAATAAATATTTTCCTGCACCTATATTATTTGGTAACTCAAAATCTATTGAGAAAATTCCATCTTCAATTACTCCTTGATATGTTTTATTTTCAGAAGAATTGCTTAATACAAAACTTAAGTCTATGAAACCATCAACAAATTTATTAATTCCTTTAGTTGCCACCCCTTTGACTAAAACCCTCTCTTCTGGAATAAATTCTGTTTTTTCTATATTTAATTCAATGCTTATAGAATTCAATATCTTGAATTCTTCTGAGAAAACATAGTTTTCAATAGTATCTTGGAACCATGCTTTTATCTTACAGTCTCCTAAAGAATTTCCAACAAATTTCTCTATCAAGAAAATTGATTTCGGAATTTTTATAACCTCATTTGCAGCTAAACTTATTTGTTTTTCAGGAAATGAATGTATATGATTTTCACAAATCATAGAAGTCTTAAGATAATCATAAATCCCATTTGTTGACGTTAATGTTATAGAGAGATCAATTGTTTCACCTAAATTATAACTCTCTTTTGGTTGCTGGTCTATTATTATTTCAGAAGACGCAAAAGAAACTAAAAAAATAGTTAGAACAAAAACTAAAATTATTTTAATCACCATTTTGTTGAATAGTAAATATTGTTTATAAATTTTTGTCATATCAAAGGGTTTTATCATTTTCAGAAGATATAATTTTAATTTCTAACATGAAAAATTTAAAAATGTCTTTTAGCTTATTTGAGAATGAAAAAAGAGTTTGAGGTCACTCCTTACGAAGCTAAAGGAGAAATTGATTATGGTAAATTAATTAGAGAATTTGGTGTGTCTAAATTAGATGATAAAACATTGAATCGAATTAAGAAGCACACGAAAGAACTTCACTTGTTTTTAAGGAGAAAAGTGTTTTTCTCTCATAGGGATCTGAATTGGTTGCTTGATGAATATGAGAAGGGAAATAAATTTTTTCTTTATACAGGAAGAGCATCATCTAAAGGAAGTAAAGTGCACCTTGGTCATTTAATGCCCTGGATTATGTGTAAGTGGTTGCAAGATAAATTTAATGTTGATATGTTGTTTCAGTTTCCCGATGAAGAGAAATTTTTATATAAGTCAAATGTGAGTTTGGAAGACACTGAAAAAGCAACTTATGAAGATATGAAAGATGTTATTGCTCTTGGATTTAACCCTAAAAAAACAAAGTTTTTAGTTGATACTAAACATGCAGGAATTATGTATAAAGAGGCTTGTAAAGTTGCTAAGAAGATTACTTTTTCGACAATAAAGGCTTCATTTGGTTTTAATGAATCAAATAATATTGGAAGTATTTTTTACACATCTATGCAAGCTGTTCCTGCGTTTTTGCCTTCTGTATTAAAAGGAAAAAATATTCCTTGCTTGATACCTTTAGGGATTGATCAAGACCCTCATTTTAGAATTTCAAGGGATGTTATGCCTAAATTAGGTTATTATAAGCCAGCGATTATGCATAATTTATTTCTTCCTCCTCTTATAGGAACAGGAGGGAAAATGTCTGCTTCAAGCACTGCTTCTATATGGACAACAGATTCTCCGAAAGAGGTTGAAATGAAGATTAAGAAATATGCTTTCTCAGGAGGAAAAGATACTTTGAAAGAACATAGAAAAAAAGGCGGCAATCCTGAAAAAGATGTTTCATTCCAATATTTAAAAATGTTTTTTGAACCTAATGACAAAAAGCTCGAAAAGATTCATGATAATTATAAATCAGGAGATCTTTTAACAAGTGAATTAAAAGAAATTTTAATTGAAAAGGTAAATGCTTTTTTGAAAGATCACCAAAGAAAAAGGAATCTTGCAAAGAAGCAAGTTGATAAATTTTTGTTTAAGGAGTAAACTAAATTTTTAATTATTCTGTTAATTACATACCAAACACAAAGCCCTATTTGCATTTGTTCCCAAGAGTACTCCTGGTACACAGGAAGTTGTGTCGCTAACTCTTAAAACACAATAATTTCCTGCTGCGGTTTCTATCCTTAGCTCTCCTTTAACATGTAGTTTATCGTCAGGATCTGTAACCCCAATCCCGACGTTGTCAGATTTAATCACTAAGTCTGCTGAAGTACTATCTCCGAACTGTAGATAACCATTTGAGTCATCCCATCTTATTCTTGCATTGAATGATATTCCATCAGTATCCATAAAATCAATAATGTTAGCGTTATTGAATTCTATCATATCAAATTCTCCACCAGCCAAAGTTAGCTTACCTGTAGGTTTATCCGTTCCAATTCCTACGTTGTTTTGGAAATAGTTGATAGGTGTAGTGCCATCTCCGCCATCATCCCATTGGTATATTC
>CEPX01033529.1_pt1 | contig 18319 bp, 11 predicted proteins | sample 361361 | NCBI WGS metagenome assembly CEPX01 (sample SAMEA2619974, study PRJEB7988) | marine metagenome | biome: marine biome (ENVO:00000447); feature: mesopelagic zone (ENVO:00000213) & marine oxygen minimum zone (ENVO:01000065); material: "saline water (ENVO:00002010), including plankton...
TACCGTGTCCCCGCAACCAAGTACACCCGTCGTAAACTTACCGCCCCATCCACCGATGCCGACGAAGCCTTGGAGGAACTCAAGGGGCTTGATACCACCATCGACTGGAAGAACACCGGTGATAACTCCTACGATGGGGAGAAACTCAAACTCCTCGTACATGATGAATCGGGGAAGTGGGAACGTCCGAACAACATCCTCAACAACTGGAGGGTTACGAAAACCACATTAAGGTTAGGTAGTAAAATTATTGGAAAATGCATGATGGGTTCAACAAGTAATTCATCAGACAAAGGAGGTGATAATTTTAAAAAACTATATAATGATTCAGACGTTACAAAAAGAAACCGCAATGGACAGACTCGCTCAGGATTATATAGTTTGTTCATTCCTATGGAATGGAATTTCGAAGGATTCATTGATTCTTATGGAATACCTGTCTTCGACACTCCGAAAAAAGAAGTTAAAGATGTCTACGGATCAATTATTGATATTGGAGTTATTAGCCACTGGGAAAATGAAGTTGAAGGTTTAAAAGGCGATCAAGATGCATTAAACGAATTTTATAGACAATTTCCACGTACAGAAGAGCATGCATTCAGGGATGAAACCAAAAACAGTATATTTAACTTAACAAAAATATACGAGCAAATAGATTATAATGAAGGTATTACAACATCGTCTAATGTTACAACGGGATCGTTTTCGTGGCAAAACGGAATCAAAGACACAAAAGTCCAGTTTACGCCAAATCCTAACGGAAGGTTTAAAGTCAGCTGGGTTCCGGATGTAGAATTACAAAATAGAATAATAATAAAAAATAACAGGAAATATCCTGGCAATGAGCACGTTGGGGCATTTGGTTGTGATAGTTATGATATATCAGGAACAACTGATGGTAAAGGCTCTAAGGGTTCATTACATGGTTTAACTAAGTTTACCATGGAAAAAGCACCAGCTAGCCAATTCTTTTTAGAATATATAGCTAGACCTGATACTGCTGAAATGTTTTTTGAAGATGTATTAATGGCATTAGTGTTTTATGGAATGCCAATACTCGCGGAAAATAATAAACCTAGATTATTATATTATTTAAAAAGAAGAGGATATAGAGGCTATTCGATGAATAGACCTGATAGAATATGGAATAAATTATCAGTTGCTGAAAAAGAAGTAGGTGGTATACCAAATTCAAGTGAAGATATAAGACAAGCTCACGCGGCCGCTATTGAAAGCTATATTAATAGCTATGTAGGTTTAAAGCCAGATAATACATATGGCAATTTATATTTTAATGATACATTAAACGATTGGGCTAAGTTTGATATAAGTAATAGAACAAAATTTGATGCCGCTATTAGCTCAGGGTTAGCAATTATGGCATGTAATAAGCATTTATATGCGCCACAACAAATAAGACAAATAAGTAATAAAGTAAATTTTAGTTTTGCCAAATACAATAATAAAGGCAATATTTCAAAAATAATAAACTAGATGGCTAAGATAACAACAAAAAGTAATTTTCCAAGTCAAGCCGTAACTGACATTGAGAAAGCTGATATAAGCTATGGTTTGCAAGTTGCAAAAGCTATTGAAGCTGAATGGTTTAAAAAAGACTCAGGAAGTACACGTTATTTTGCAAATAGAGACAATTTCCATAGATTAAGACTATATGCAAGAGGAGAGCAAAGTATACAAAAATATAAAAATGAATTATCTATTAATGGTGATTTATCTTATCTTAATTTAGATTGGAAGCCTGTGCCTATTATACCTAAGTTTGTAGATATAGTAGTTAACGGAATACAGGAAAGAACATATGATTTAAAAGCATATTCAATTGACGAAAGCGCAAGTAAAGCAAGAACTAAGTTTGTTAATGACATGCTTAATGATATGTATGCTAAAGAATATGCTAATAAGCTAGAAAAAGCAATAGGTGTAAATACATTTACAAATGATCCTACAAGTATACCAGAAGATGAAGATGAGTTAAATCTTCATATGCAATTAAATTATAAACAATCAATTGAGGTAGCACAAGAACAGGCAATAAATAATGTATTTGCTTTAAACAAATATGATTTATTAAAGAAAAGGCTTGATTATGACATAACCGTATTAGGTATGGCATGTGTTAAAAATAGTTTTAATACAGCAGAAGGTATTAAATTAGAATATGTAGATCCTGCTGATTTAGTTTATTCATATACTGAATCACCGTATTTTGATGATATATATTATGTAGGTGAAGTTAGAAGAGTTAATATTTCAGAACTTAAAAAACAATTTCCATATTTAACCAATGAGGATATTGAAAAGTTACAAAACAACGGCGCTGCAAATACTAAACTATATAATAAAACATATACTACATCAGATGCTGAAGATAAAAATTATGTTTATATATTATATTTTGAATATAAAACTTTTGAAAATCAAGTATATAAAATAAAACAAACAGCAACTGGTTCTGAAAAAGCAATAGTTAAAACAGATGAGTTTAACCCGCCTAAAGACGCAAGATCAAGATTTGAAAAAGTAAATAGATCAATAGAGTGTTTATATTGTGGTGCTAAAATTGTAGGTCAAGAAAAAATACTTAAATGGGGTAAAGCAGTAAATATGACAAGACCAAAGTCAGATATTACTAAAGTACAAATGAGTTATTCAATTGTAGCTCCAAGAATATATAAAGGTAAGCCAGAATCATTAGTAGGTAGAATGACATCATTTGCTGATATGATTCAAATAACACATCTTAAATTACAACAAGTACTTTCAAGAATGGTGCCAGATGGTGTATATCTTGATGCTGACGGGTTAGCTGAAGTTGATTTAGGTAACGGAACAAATTATAATCCACAAGAAGCATTGAACATGTATTTCCAAACTGGTTCTGTTATTGGTAGATCTATGACGCAAGATGGTGATTTCAATGGTGGTAAAATACCTATTCAAGAATTACGAGCAGGCGGTGGTAATGCAAAAATAGCAAGCTTGATACAATCTTATAATTATTATTTGCAAATGATGAGAGATGTAACAGGTTTAAATGAAGCAAGAGATGGTAGTACACCAGATAAAAATGCTTTAGTTGGTATACAAAAAATTGCAGCTGCAAATAGTAATACGGCTACAAGACATATATTACAAGGTGGTTTATATTTAACATTGAAAACCGCAGAAGCAGTATCATTAAGAATAGCAGACGTATTAGAATATTCAAATACAAAACAATCATTTATACAATCACTAGGTAAATTTGATATGGCCACATTATCAGAAATAAATAGTTTACATATACATGATTTTGGTATATTCTTAGAATTATCACCTGATATAGAAGAAAAACAATTACTTGAAAATAATATTCAAATGGCTATTTCACAAAAACAAATAGAATTAGAGGATGTTATTGACGTAAGAGAAATCAAAAATCTTAAATTAGCTAATCAATTATTAAAGCTAAGAAGAAAAAAGAAATTTGAAAGAGATAGACAATTGCAAATGCAAAATATTCAAGCGCAATCACAAGCGAATGCTCAATCAGCACAAGCGGCAGCGGCAGCGGATATGCAAAAACAACAAGGTGTTGCTGATAGCAAAGTTAAAATTGCACAAGCACAAACACAGTTTGATATTCAAAAATTAGAAAGAGAAGCCGCAATTAAGAAAGAATTGATGGAATTTGAATTTCAATTGAATATGCAGCTTAAAGAAGCTGAAGCAGATGTAATTAAAAATAAAGAGAAGTATAAAGAAGATCGCAAAGATGAGCGAACAAAAATACAAGCTACTCAACAGAGTGAGCTTATAGACCAGAGAAAATCTGGTACGCCACCAAAAGATTTTGAATCTGCTGGATTTGATAACTTAGGTGGGTTTGGTTTAGAGCAATTTGAACCAAGATAAATTTTTTAATAATTATATAATATTTTATTATGGCAGAAGAAATTAAAGTACAAGCTGTAGAAGCGGATGAACCCAAATCTATAGCCCAAGAAGAACAAGAGGTGTTAGAAAAAGCCGGCGTTACCGTAGAAGATGACGGTATGTACAAGATTGATCTAACAAAGTTTAACGAAAATCCACAAGAAGATGCCGTTCAAGAACAAGAAACAGAAGATAGCGTGTCTAGCGGAAGCAGCGAGGTTGAAGAAACTGGGCAAGAAGCCGAAGTGGGACTGCAAGAAGTACGAGAAGAAGAAATCCCGATAATAGAGGAGGTTACAGATGAAGCAGATACAGTTAACGATACAGGAGTGGAAGGAAGCGATGAAGCTGCCGAGCCCGCACCGAAACAAGAAGAAATACTACAGGAAGAAAAAGCACAAGAACCAGAAATAAACTTGCCTGAAAATATACAGGAATTAGTTAAATTTATGGAAGAAACTGGCGGAACTATAGATGATTACGCTAGATTAAATGCAGATTATTCTAATGTAGATGATGATACTCTATTAGTTGAGTATTATAAACAAACTAAGCCGCATCTTTCATACGAAGAAATTCAATTTTTAATGGAAGATAAATTTTCAGTAGATGAGGATTTAGACGATGAAAGAAACGTGCGTAGAAAAAAATTAGCTCTAAAGGAGGAGGTTGCAAATGCTAAAAACTTTTTGACAGGGTTGAAGGATAAGTATTACAAAGAAGTCAAGTTGGGTTCTAAGTTACTACCGGAACAGCAAAAAGCTATAGAATTTTTCAGCCGCTATAATGAGGAGCAAAAATCAGCTAGTGAATTATTGGCGAAGCAAACATCGCATTTTAAAAATGAAACTGACAAAGTATTTAACAATGAATTTAAAGGTTTTAACTTCAATGTTGGAGACAAAAAATATCGTTTCAATATTAAAGATGTTAATAAGGCGAAAGAAAATAGTAATTTATCAAATGTTTTTGATAAATATGTTGACAAAAATCAAATGATGGTTAACGCTAAAGACTTTCACAAATCCTTGTTTGCCGCTTCAAATCCAGATGCTTTAGCAAAACATTTTTATGAGCAAGGTAAATCCGATGCAATAAAAGAAATGTCGGCAAGCGCTAAGAATATTAATATGGACCCAAGAAAAACATCTGACGGTTATGTTGATACTGGTGGTGTTAAAGTTAAAGCAATTAGTGGAGATAATAGTTCAGGGTTGAAATTGAAACTTAAAAACTATTAATTAAACTTAAAAATTATTTAAAATGGCAGATGCAAGTTTTTCGTTGCCTAGTGAATTTACCCCTTATGCGAGTAAAGTTGCTACAACGAGTAATTATTTAAATTTCCACGGTAGTGGTGGGGCTAACTGGTCTCAGCAGTATTTACCAGAGTTATATGCTCAGGAAGTGGAAAGATACGGGAATAGAAGTGTTTCTTCTTTCCTAAGAATGGTAGGTGCTGAAATGCCTATGGCTTCAGATCAAGTAGTTTGGTCAGAGCAGGGTAGATTACACTTAGCTTATGAAGGAGCTTCAGTTACTAATGCAGGAGTTATTACAATTGCAAGTAGCGGAACTCACGCAGTAAGAGTTGGACAAACTATTGTTTTATCTGATAATCAAGCTGCACCAACAATTATTAAATGTTATGTTTCAGCAGTAGCTGCAGACAACACTACTTTAACTGTAATTCCTTATTCAGGAGGTGCAACAGTAGGTGCTGTTTCTGGTTTTGATACTGCAGCTGACAATGGTTCTAATACATGTTCATTCTTCGTTTATGGGTCTGAATTTGTAAAAGGAGACGCTGCTATGGTAGGTGCTGTTACTCCAGAATTCCAATCATTTACTAACAAACCAATTATTTTAAAAGATAAATTTGAAATCTTTGGTTCTGATACTGCTCAAATTGGTTGGGTAGAAGTAAGTGGTGAAGCTGGACAAGCAGGTTACTTATGGTATCTAAAAGCTGAAGGTGACACAAGAGTAAGATTCGAAGATTATTTAGAAATGGCTATGGTTGAAGCAGAGAAATCTGTATCAGCTGGTGGTACTGATTCAATCTTAGGAGCTAACTCAGGAACTGAAGGTTTATTTAAAGCTGTTGAGTCTAGAGGTATTGTTGCTACAAATGCATTTGATGCTGTAAATGACGTTATTTCTGACTTTGACTTAATCTTAAAGGAATTAGATAAGCAAGGATCTATTGAAGAAAATATGTTATTCTTAAATAGAGACGCTAACTTAAAAATGGATGACGCTCTAGCTAATATTTCTGCTGGATCTGCAGGTGGTACTGCTTTTGGTGTTTTTGAAAACTCAGAAGATATGGCCCTTAACCTTGGATTTAGAGGATTTAGAAGAGGATCATACGATTTCTATAAGACTGACTGGAAATATTTAAATAACAAATCTACAAGAGGATTATTCTCGGACATCAAAGGTATTATGGTGCCAGCTGGAACATCGTCTGTTTATGACCAAATTATGGGTAAAAACATTAGAAGACCTTTCTTACACGTAAGATATAGAGCTTCTGAGGCGGATGACAGAAGAATGAAATCTTGGATTACAGGTTCAGTAGGTGGAGCTGCTACAACAGGTGATGATAAAATGGAAGTACATTATTTATCAGAAAGATGTTTAGTAACTCAAGCTGCTAATAACTTTGTGTTATTTAAGTAACATTTATTAAAGGTAACGGGTGCTTCGGCACCCAGTGCCTTTTGTTTAATTTTTATTATATTATATCATGACAAAAAAGAAAATAGCAGAGGTGGCTGTTGAAGAACCAGTAGTGGTTGCTCCACCAAAAAAAGAAATAAAACCTAAATGGGAATATAAAGATAGACAATATTATTTATTAGGAGATAATTCACCAATAGTATATATTCTTAAATCAAGAAACATTATGTGGTTTGATAAAGAATTAGGTTATGAAAGAGAAATAAAGCATACAGCAAACCAAAAAACACCTTTTGTAGATGAATTTAAAGGTGAAGCAAGACTCGAACATATTATATTTAGAGATGGCGTGTTGTTTGTGCCTAAAGAAAAAGTTGTATTACAACAAATATTATCATTATATCACCCACATTTAAATCATACATATGCTGAAACAAATGAAGAAGCAGCGGCTGAGAATGATTTAAATTATATGGAACTAGAATTTGACGCTATTCAAGCAGCTATGGCAATGGATATTGATCATGCTGAAGCAATAGTTAGAACAGATGCTGGTTCTAAGGTATCTAAAATGAGCTCTAAAGAAATTAAAAGAGATTTATTTATAATGGCTAGGACTAATCCAGAATTATTCTTAGAATTAGCAAATGATGAAAATATTAATATTAGAAATATAGGTATTAAAGCCGTAGAAAGAGGCATAATAGTATTATCTAGTGATAATAGAACTTTTAAATGGGCTAAAAATGATAGAAAACTATTAACAGTACCGTTTGATGAAAACCCATACTCAGCATTGGCTGCATGGTTTAGAACAGACGAAGGTATTGAAGTTTTCCAAGTAGTAGAGAAAAAACTTAAATAAGTTGTTTATAGTGGTTAGGCCGCTATATGCGGCTTAATCATTATATAAAAAAAATATTATGGCAATATCAGTTGATAACGTATATAAAACAGTATTATCAATATTAAATAAAGAAGGAAGAGGTTATATTACGCCTGAAGAATTTAATAAAATTGGGTCACAAGTTCAGCTTGATATACTAGATCAAAATTTTCATGATTACAATCGTGCAGTTGTAAAACATACAAGAGGTGCGGGTGTTAATGGATATGGAAATATACCTGAAAGAATAGAACAAAAAATTGACCCTTTTTATGCATTTGCTGATATTACATTAAGTAGTGGCGTTGGTACTTTACCAACTGACCTATATAGAACAATATCAATTAGTATATCTAATAAAACATTAGAGTTAGAAAAAGTTGATAAAAAAACATTATCTTACCTATTATCTTCCCCTTTAACAAAACCAACAACATCATTTCCTGTATATTATCAGAGAGCAACAGATATTATTGTTGAACCCGCCTTAACTGACGGAAGTTGGACATTAGGTAATTTAAAACTTGAATATATTAAAACTCCAGCAGATGTTGTATGGGCATACACATCATCTGGTATAGGTGTATTAACATATGCAACAGGCACTGGAGCAAGTGTAACACCCTCAACTGGATATGTAGACTTTACATTACACGAATCTGATAGAGTACAATTAGTACTTGGTATATTAAAATATGCTGGTTTAGTAATAGAGGACCCAATGGTTATACAAGGGGCATCACAAGAAGAAGCAAAAAAAATACAATTAGAAAATTAAAATAAATGGGATTTATAACGCAAACACATTATCAATATTATAATAATAGTCAAAAATTTACGGCTACAGCAGGGCAGACGGTGTTTACATTAACATTAGATCCCTTGCCTACAGCTGAGGCTAATTTTATAATATATATAGACAATTTAGAAATTGACGACAACTTATACACATATAATGCAGGAAATGGACAAATTACTTTTTCATCTGGAAGAACAGCTGGTGAAGTTTTAATTGTTGAATTAGTCACACAAAGAACAGGTAATTACAGATATATATCTTTGCAAAATATAGTTAATAATTATATGATGGGCTATGTTGGAGATGGTAAATTAATACCAACAGCAAAAAGAACAGATGTATTATTTCATGCTAAAAGAGGTATACAAGAATTTAGTTATGATGTAACTAGAGTTGAAAAAATACAAGAAGTAGAAATAAACAGCAGCTTATCAGTACCTATGCCGCAAGACTATGTTAACTACGTGCAATTATCTATTGTTGATGATGGTGGTATTGAACATATAATACACCCAGCAAGATATACATCAGTTCCATCACAATCTATATTACAAACTGCAACTGGTGAATATTTATATGATGATGACGATAGTTTACTAACTGCACATAAATCTGTTACACAAGATAGATTTTCAAAGCTTGACGTAAATGATTTAACTGGTGCTTATTCAAATGAAGATATTGAGTATGATTCTTCAAGAGCTGGCGAAAGAATTGCTGAATTTGGTAAACGATATGGTTTAGACCCCCAGTTTGCGCAAAAAAATGGTGTATTTGCGATAGATGAACTTAAAGGTAAATTTACATTTAGCAGTAATTTAGTAAATAAAATAATTACTATAAAATATATATCAGATGGTATGGGCACAGATGCTGAAATGCAGGTACATAAACTAGCTGAAGATGCAATATACAAATATATAACTTATGCAATAGCTAGTGGAAGACAAGCTTTCCCAGAATATATTATAAACAGATTTAGAAAAGAAAGAAGAGCGGCAATGAGAAATGCAAAGCTTAGATTATCAAATATAAAATTAGGTGAGCTTACACAAGTAATGAGAGGTAAATCTAAAAGAATAAAATAAATATGCCAGAAATTAAGAATAACTTTATTCAAGGTAAAATGAACAAAGACCTTGATGATAGATTATTGCCTAACGGTCAGTATAGAGATGGTTTTAACATTAGAATTTCTAAATCAGAAAATTCAGATGTAGGTACTGTGCAAAATATTAAAGGTAATAATTATGCGTCTGGTTCGCCTACATTATCATTACCAAGAACATATCATCCAAATAATTCAACTGGTGGTGGTGATCCTTTACTAGATACTATAGGTTATTATGCGGATTCATTAGAAGGATATATATTTTGGTTTGTTACTTCTTTTGCAGGTTCAACAAGTGATGATATATTAAATACAACATATGCAACACCGGTAAGTGTTGCTGGCAGCGATGTAAATCACGATGATGATAGCGCCCCTAATACAACTATTACAATATCTAATGCAACAAAATATGGTGCCATTTTACCAGGAATGAAGGTAACAGGTACTGGTGTAGTATCAGATACTTTTGTACAAGCAGTAAGTATTTCAGGTAATACTGCTACGGTTCATTTAAATAAAATACAAAGTGGACAAACAGTTCTTGATGGAGTAGCCCTTACATTTACACATACATGTAGAATATATTACATGAACACTAAGACTAATGTACAACCTACAATATTAATTGATAATCCTAAGCTTAATTTTTCTAAAAATCATCATATACATCATGTTAATTTAATTAATAATTTATTATTTTGGACAGATAATTATAATCAACCAAGAAGAATAAATATTGATTTAGCTATAGCAGGGGCTACATATATAAATAATGAATTTTTTGAAGATAAAATTAGTGTAGCTCAATATATGCCATATTCAGCACCTAAAGTAAAAATGGAAAATATTACAGGGTCCGTTATATTAGGTAATACTGCACTATCAGTAGTAACAACAAATAGAACAGGCCTTACAAATGGTACTCATTCTGTTACTGTAGGAGAAGATAGTGTTGTAACTAGCGGTGCAGGTGAAGATTTATCGCTTGATATTACTGTTAGCGGACAAACTGTTACTGGAGTTAAAGTTACATCAGAAGGAACAGGATTTGTTGCTGGTGATACTATAACTTTACCGACTTCACTTGATTGGATTCCTATTGGATTAAACAGCGGTAGTGTTATTTTAACATTAAGAGGTTCTGAATTAGTTGAAAATAGCAGACATATACAAGATAAATTTGTAAAATTTGGCTATAGATTTCAATATGAAAATAATGAATATTCAATAATTTCACCATTTACTCAAACGTGTTTTATGCCTGGAAAAGGCAAGGTAATGAATAAGGGTTCTTATTTAGATGGCCAAGCAGGCATGTTGTCAGTAACAGATGCTACAGACGCTTTTAAAAACACAACAGTTGAATCAATGCAAAATGCTGTAAATAGAGTGCATTTATTTATTGATTTACCTACAGAAACTACTATTAATAGCATAGCTGCCGCGGATGCCGGTCCATCAGTAGTAACACCTAACTCTCATTTAAAAGGACTTTCAAATACAATACATGGTGTACATCAAGATGATGCGACTAATAATCCTATTGCAAATGGAGATAAATTATTAACACAAAGAGGTGATGAATATATAGTTAATTCTTTTACTTCGGCTAACCCAAATTCAACACTAGTAACAACTAAAAGAATTAAACCATCTATTGTAGCTGGCGAAAGATTATACTTTTTTGATGCCCCTGCTGCATATACAAATCCTTTAAATATTAAGAAAATAGAAATAGTATATGTTGAATCCAACAGTTTAGCTGTAAAAGTTGTAGAAACAATTAGTTTAAATAATACAACATCATATTCACATAGAGTTGAACCTATAACATCTACAAAGGGTAGATTAATATATGGTTATTCATATATATATGATTCTGCAAAACCTATTAAAACATTACCTTCAAAAGAAATTACAAGAGTAATGGATTCTGTGCCAATAAAAGCAAATGCACAAGAAATGTCAGGTAACAGAATAATATATGGTAATTTTAAACAAAATAGACCATTATCACAAGCAATTACACCAAATTCATTTAGTGTAGATAGTGGTAATCAATCAAATATAAATAATTCATATTTATTATCTTCTGTAAAATCTGTTAGAGAATATTCTGTAGGATTAGTTTTATCAGATAGATACGGAAGACAATCTACAGTATTTTTACCAAGCGTATCAACAACATTTGTAAGACCACAAGATACTAATTCTTCAGGTACACCAGGAGTTAGCCCAGGAGGAACTTGGAGTTTAGACGATATTTGGACGCATGCAGTATTAAAATTACAATTTTCAAGTACAATACAAGACGTTTATAATCACGAAACAAATCCTTTAGGGTGGTATTCATATAAAGTTGTTGTTAAACAACCAGAACAAGAATATTATAATGTTTATGCTCCAAATTTAATTGATAACATACCATCTTCTAACCCTAAATCATGGCTAGTATTATATGGTGATAATATAAATAAAGTTCCTAGAGATGTTACTGATGTAAATATTGAAACCGGTTTAGCTGGCTCTAACGTTGAGCTATTACCTAAAATGCAATTTACAGGAAGCGCATATACTCATAATCCTAATAATGATTATATAGATGTAATTTCAATTGGAAAAGCAAGTGAACATAATGCTACAGTAAGTAATTTTACAAGCGCAACAGGTGATCAATTAATACCTGATCTTTATAAATCTATAACAGACCCTTTAGTCGCAGAATTACCAGATGGGTTAGGATTTAACTATTCTGGAGGAGCGGCGGCTTTTGGACAACTTGTTACATTAGAAACAAAACCAGTTACATCTGCTTTAGATATATATTTTGAATCATCAACTGCAGGTTTAATATCTGATTTAAATGAATCTATATTGGGAGCTACAGGCGCATTACCTAGCCAAATAAATATAACATCAGCTACATTTACAGAATTTCAAGGTTCCGGTACAACTATAGGCTCGCTTTCAGCAAATGATTCAGCGGGGAATCAATTAAGTAATGAAACTTATGCATTAGTACAGGTTTTTGATGGTGGCGGTAATAATAGAACTAGTGAATTTGTAATTACAGGTTCTAATTTAAAAACAGCAACAACATTTACGCATACAAATAGACCATCAGATGATTTTACAGTTACAATACAAGTTACTGATAATTCAGGTAATACATTTAATGAAAATATATCTATAGAACTATTAAATGTAGCTCCAACAATAATGGATGGTACTGGCAGTATGAATCTTGGCGCAAGTACACCAAGTGGTACACAAGTAAGAACAATTGTTGCCGTTAATGGTAGTGCTAATAGCGGAAGTAATAATAGTGGGTTATCTTTTTCAATTACTGGTGGGACAGGAACTAATAAATTTTCAATAAATTCTTTTACAGGTGTTATAAGCACAACTGCTTCATTAGGCAGCACTGGAACTAGTTATTCATTACAAATTACAGTAGAAGATTCAGGTGGATTACAAGATGTAGAAACTTTAAACATTACACTTGTAACAGCAACAAGAACTTCTTTTTATAGATCATTTCTTGGAAGGAGTACTGCATCTGCAGCATGTCAAGAATCTACATCATCACAAGTTTATCATGATGGAAGTGGTATATTACCAGCTAATGGTGATAAAGTATATACAAGTGCAACTGGAACAACTGTTTTTAATTCACAAACATTATATCATTCTATGACGCAAGACCCCGCTGGTATAGGAGGACAAAAATCAAGATTTAGAACAAATGCATTAGGGGTCGTCAGTGATGTTAGCACATGCTAACTTATTAATAAAACATGTAATAATAATATTATGCCTAATTACGCTTTAGAAGTACAATTTTTTAACACATTTATTCTTAGACCAGAAGCAAGCAATAGAGTTTATATTGAAGAATCAAGAATAAAAGGCGGATATAATGAAGATTTCGTTAATATTGGACCAAAAGCACACTTAGTTGATGAAAATTATTCAGAGACTAGGCGTGATAATGCATTAATATACTCTGGCGTATATAACTCAAGAACAGATGTAAATAAAACAAATGTGTTTAATGCAGCTGAAAATATAACAAGATCAGTAGATCCTGCAAATGGAAGTATAACAAAATTGCATGCAGAAGATACTAATTTAAATATATTACAAGAAGATAAAGTAAGTTATGCTTTAATTGATAAAGATGCTTTATTTACAGCAGAAGGAGGCCAATTAACGGCTTCAGGAGCAAAAGTTATAGGCCAAGTAGTACCTTATTTAGGTAAATATGGATGTCAAAATCCTGAAAGTTTTGCAATAAAAGGTGCGCGTAAATATTTTGCAGATAAATCAAGAGGTGCAATATTAAGATTATCAAGAGATGGTATTACAGAAATATCAGCAGCAGGGATGCGTGATTATTTTAAAGATAATCTAAAATTAGCTGATAAAGTTGTAGGAGGATATGACGATAGTGCTGATGAATATGTAGTTTCTTTACAAGGAAGCAATATATCATCTACATATGATACATTAACATATGATGAAACTGTAAAAGGCTGGGTTAGTTTTTATAATTATAAGCCAGATTTTATGTTTAGCTTAAATAAAGAATTTTATAGCTTATATCATAATAATGTATGGGAACACTATTCTAATAATCATTATAATACATTTTATAAAGAAACTGTTAGTGCTACGGTAACTTTTATTGCAAATGGAAATCCTAGCGATGTTAAAAACTTTACAGCAATAAACTATGAAGGCTCACCTGGCTGGGAAATGGTAGGATCAAATACAGATTATGGCTCATATGCTACAACAGTATTACCTTCAACAAATACAATTTCAGGTGATATAGTTTCAAGATTTACAGATAAAGAAGGAAAATACTATTCACAATTAATGAATACAGGTGCTGGTGGACTAGGAATGATAGCGGGTGTTGGTATATCTGGTATAAAAGGTACTACCGCTAATGTAACTATGAAACATTCATCTACAAGTGAAGTTGAATTATTTACAGTTTCACATAATATTACAATATCAAGTTAAATGAAATTAAATATACGCAGACTCGAAGAGTCAGACTATGAAACATTAGTTAAATGGTGGAATTGGTGGCCAGGCTGGGAAGCCCCACCTAAAACACTTTTACCAGACACTGGTTTTATAGTAGAAAAAAACAATGTTGGTATAGTTTCGGCTTATGTTTATATGACGAATTCTAAGACCGCTATTTTTGATTGGGTAGTATCTAACCCAGAGTACAGAGAAAGTGACAGAAAAGACGCGATAAGGCTGTTAATTCAAGCCACAGAGACCGTTTTAAAGGATCAAGGAATCAAACATATATTTTCTTTTGTACGTCACAAAAATTTATTAAAAATACACGAAGATTTAGGATGGGATGTTGATAAAAAACCATCACACGAAATAATTAAAAATTTATAGCATGGCAGTATTTAGCGCAATAGCAGCCCGAAAGGCTAGAAAACAGCAACTTGCTGCAAAAGATGATTTAAATGCAGCTTTAGCAAGTAGACAGCAAATTATAAACCCATATCAAAACGTATCAGATTTATCAGGCATGTTAAGTAATCCATTTGCAAATCTACAAGTAGCAACTGGTGCGGCGGAAATGCAAGCAGAACAAGCGGATATGTCTTTAGCTAATACATTAGATACCATTAGAAGCACAGGCGCTGGTGCAGGTGGTGCAACCGCATTAGCACAAGCAGCTTTGGCAAGCAAACAAGGTGTTGCAGCTACAATTGAACAACAAGAGGCGCAAAACGCAAGATTAAGAGCACAAGGCGAACAACAATTACAACAATTACAATTACAACAAGCGCAAAGAGTTCAAGATGCAGATGTAATGGGTAGGTCGTTTATGTTCCAAGCACGAGAAGGAAGAGAAGTTGCAGATATAGCTAGATTAGCAGGATTACAACAACAATTTGGACAACAAAGAATGGATGCGTTAGGAGCAATGGGATCTAATATTTCGGCCGCGGCTGGACAAATAGGCTCTGCAATGATTGGAGCGGGGGGGTAGAGGCACGTCAATCGGTAAGTCCAGTTAGTACACTTACGCCAAGCGGCGTTACAGGATTATAATAAATAATAAAAATATGAGTTTACCAAAAGTTAGTTACGGAACATATAATTACGGGCAATATGCAAACCCAACACCTATAAAATATAAAGGTGGATTAGGAGAGGGTTTAGCTGGTGCAACCGTTCAAATAGGTTCAGCACTTCAAATTAAAAAACAAAAAGAAAAACAAAAATTAGACGCGGCAAATACTACATCTGCGATAGCTGAACAAAAATATCAAGCAGCATTAAATGAAAATATAGGTAAAGCCAGGCTACATAACCAAAAATGGATTATAGAACAGAAAGAAGGATATGGTAATGCTGTTAGAGATTATAAGTTAGGCGCTATAGATAGAGATACATATCTTGAAAAAATGAATTATTATAATACATTATTAGCTAATTTAGGTACTTTTAATGAGCAAGTGTCAACTATTTCTAAAATGAATGATGGGCAGGATATTGATTTATCATTATTAAGAAATAATCCTCAAGCATATGCAGCAGAAATACAAAGAAGATCACTAAGAGATGGTAATGTATTTTTAGGTACTGATAAAAACGGACAAGTAACTTTAAATGTAGGGACATGGTCCGAAAATATAGGTAAAGAAGATGCAAGAATTAATGTTACTTTACAAGGTGTTATTGGCGACCCTAGATTTTACACACCAGAGCTTTCATATAATCAAGCTTTAAATAAAAACTTTACAACAGAAGTTTTAAGATTAAAAGAATTATCACAAGGTAAAGGATTACATACTGCTATTGTTGAAGATGGTAGAGACATAGTAAAATTTGATTCTACCAAACAAAATGAAATAGTAAATTTTGTTACAAAAAATGCAAGATTAGACGGAGTATTGTCTGGAAATGATAGAAGAAAATATTTTGAAGATAATATGGGTAATGGATTGGGTTCATGGAAAAATACAGATGAGCAAAATAATTTAGTTAATCAAGCATTAGCAACCAGCATGACTCAAGATCTAATGTTGCAAACAATAAGTAATACTAAACATTATGATCCTAAAGAAGCAAACGAAACTCGCTCCGCAGAAATTAGAAGATTAGCACTTGCAAATGCAGAAAAATATAAATCAGGGGCTAAAGCTTTATCGGCATTTATTGCTAAAAATATAACTGAAAAAGATGGTACTAAATTTATGACTACTCAACAAATGCAGTTAACAATGCAAGAGGCATTAAAAGCCGGTTTAATTTTTAGTCCAATTGGAGACCCAGAAACAGGTAAATATATAGGCTTTAATGTTGTTCCTCAAAATAAACTATTTAATCCTGGTGCTGCACCTTTAATACTGGATGGTTATGATCAAGGTTTTGCAGAAATAACTTTCCAAAATCAAGCGGGTCGTGTAGTTGGTGGTGATCCATTAACAAATGATTTAAACCCTGGATAATAAAAAAACGTTAATTGAAAAATTAAATAATTATGTACGAAATAAACGGTAGAATTTATACTTTACAACAGCTTGAACAAGCTGCAGAAAATTATGGAATGGATTTTGATTCTTATTTTGCAAGAATGCAAGAAAAGGGTTTAAAAGAAGCTGAAAATTTTCAACTAGGCCCTGCAGGTGCGGAGACAAATGTAGGGTCAAAAAACGATACGGTCTCCAAATCGGAAAATTCTTTTTCGGGATTACTAGATAGTATATATGAATCTAATATAGGACAAAATTATATTGCACCTATACTTAAAGGTGTAGCGGCAAGTCCCGGGTCACCTGTAATAGGTATTGCGGGTCAATTTGCTAGTGAAAATATAGCTAAACCAGTTCTTGAAGAAGTTGGCGAAGGTTTTGTTGGTGTTTACGATGCAGTTACACAACCGGATGAAACCAGTTTAGATGAAGAGAATATTGGCATGGGGTATGCTGTTGGAAGAGGGTTAACAGAAGATCCAAAAGGATTTTTTCTTAATGCTCTAGAAGCATTTCCTAAATTTGCAGATACCTCAATAGAAATGACCATAGACAATGCTAAAGATTTAGAAGAAACAGCAGGTATTTACGCTTTATCATGGGCATTACAATTTGCAACAGGAAAAGATAAACTATCCGGGCAAGAAAAAAAAGGATTACAAAAAATAGTACAGGCAGGAATAGAAGCAAAAGACGCAGCATTCGATACTGGTATTGGAAAATTCTTTGAACTTTTATTACCTAAACCTGTTCAACTTTTACAAACTTCACGAAAAGAAATAGATAACACTAGAGATTTTCTTCAAAAATATATATCTCAACACGAAACTACTATAACAGAAGAAATAGCAAAAGGATTTGACGCTGATTGGGCAACAATCGGAGGTAGAATATTCGCAGACGGTTTTGGAAGCTTGCCATATACTTTAGCGTCAATGAATCCTTATACTGCATTAGCAATGGGTGTTGGTTTAGCAGGTGATAAATTCATACAAGAATTTAACGAAGATCCAGATAAAAGTTTATTTAGATTAGGTATAAATGCGGCAGGCACTGGCGCTATTGAAATAGCTGATGCATATCTTACTAGAAGATTTTTACGAAGCGCCAATGTATTAAAAGGAGGTGGTAAGCAAGCAGAAAAAGCAGTAAAGGAAATGCAAAAAGGCTTTAAAGAAAAACTTTTAGATGTAATTGGTGTAGGTTTTAAAGAAGGTGGTACTGAAATAGCGCAAGCAGTTGCAACTAGAATTAATGATAGAATTACATTTGATGCAAAAATAGAAAATGGTAAAATTACTTTTGGTAAAGGAAGTATATTTGGCGAAGTTGATAAGAACGGAAATGTAATTAAAGGTTCTATAATGAAAGATGTG
>CEPX01061083.1_pt1 | contig 18230 bp, 18 predicted proteins | sample 361361 | NCBI WGS metagenome assembly CEPX01 (sample SAMEA2619974, study PRJEB7988) | marine metagenome | biome: marine biome (ENVO:00000447); feature: mesopelagic zone (ENVO:00000213) & marine oxygen minimum zone (ENVO:01000065); material: "saline water (ENVO:00002010), including plankton...
CGGCGGGAACGGTTCAGGGAAGTCCCAACCGCCCGGCCAATCGTCTGGCACGGTTTGAGCCGCGGCCGCTGCGGCTTTGTATGCGATTGCGTAGCTCACAACAATTCCTCCGGCTTTGGGACAGACTGTTTAGCTGCCGTAACCGCCTTAAGCCACGGCCGGAAATTTCGCCGCAGTCCAGGAGGGGCGTCCATAAGGGCCTTGTAAATCAGATCCAATTGGTCTCCGGTGCTTGGATAGGCCGACCTCCGGGCCTCATTAAACGCCAGATGTATCTGCTCCTTTTGCAGATCGGCAGACTCCACCCAGTCGCCGTCACACCAGACATGCTGTTCGGACGGCCTTGGTTTCGTAACAACCGTGTGGCCCGCTGAAAGCAGCTGCGGTTTATCGGCGATCTCCCCCCGAAATAATGTTCTGCCGGTGCTGGTGTCGCATATGTAGGCGATCATGACGGGAGGCTCCTTGTAAGCATAATGCACCCACGAAAATCGACATATATTGTTGTCGCTCCAGTAGTCTCTACTCCTGCATAATTGAACTTTGAGATAGTGTTCAGGATGACCAGCCTCTCTACAGCGAACGTGTCAATAGGGTCCGTGCGGACATCCACTTCGCTGTATGTTGCGGTGGAGTTCGCGGCCTCGTTTCCGCCGTTGTCTCGTATGGCGATACGGCCCACTGTGGTCGTTGAAGTAGTGTTTATGAAAATGACGCCAAGGATCGCGAGGCATAGCGGCGGGAATGGGGCAGTCGCCGACTCGAAGGTGTTATTCGTGATCGTCGTATCCTCCAGCCTTGCCGGAGCGTCTTGAAAATAGAATAGATCGCCGCTCTGTCTGAAGCCCAACAGGTTTGAGCTGCTGTCCGTAATAACGAACCCAATGAGCCTTTTATAATCGTAATTGGTGGGCATTGTTGGCGACGTAAACGACGTGCTGAACAACGCGTCAACTACATCCGTATCGCTACGGATAATCGCCCAAACGGCGTAGGTGGTGTCAGCGGCAACGGCCCCCGTGTCAAGGCCACCTGCATTCGTCCCTACCGACCAGGCTGCGTCTATCTGCTTAGTCAGCGAGGAAGACAGTGTTATGTTGTATGCGTCCGTGGCATCCCTGCACTCGCCCGCCGCTATATCCAGATCGTGATCTGCGTCCGTGCCGTTATTCGAAGTCAGCATCCCTGCGAGATGGCTTTTTGGCATCGGCTGATTGGAGTCCACGTACGCCTTTATGGATTGCTGCGTGGCCACCTTCGTCGCCGAGTCGCTGGCCAGGTCGTCCTCGTCCAGCACGTAGCTGTTTCCAGACACGTCGGTATCCGTATTCATAGTGGCGCCCGCGGAATTCACATTGGTGGCGTCCGTAACATCCGCCGCCGCTTCAATACCGGATAACTTCGTCTGCTCTGCGTCGGTGAAGGCGTTTGTGTCCGCCTCCGCCTCGTAAGCCGTTTTGATTTCTGCGCCCGTCTGGTCTGCGGTGGCTGCGGTCTCGATACCGTCCAGCTTGGTTCCATCCACGGACAGATCGCGCCCGTCCACCGTCTCTGTGGCAGCCATGGTGATATTGCCCGTCATCTCGCCTCCCGCCTTGGGCAAAGCATTGTCTGCGGTGGTGCCCTGCGCTGCGGTTGCGAAGTCGGCGCCCAAGTCCACATCGTTGTCCGGCATGGTAATCACGCGGGTTGTGGCCGTTGTAAGCCCGTCCGCCTCGACACGCACCAGTTTCGTGGCGTCCGCTGAGCCCATGACAATCGCTGTCGTATCCGCTACCGGGAGCGAATCGCCCACGTTGGCGTCCACATAAGCCTTTACGCTCTGCTGTGTGGGCAATTTCGTCGCGTCGTCGCTCGCCATATTGTCTTCGTCTACGACGTAACTGTTCCCGGATACGTCCGTGTCTGTATTCATGGTGGCGCCCGCGGCGTCTACATTCGTCGCATCGGTTACGTCTGCGCTCGCCTCAATGCCGTCGAGTTTCGTCCCGTCTACGGACAAGTCTCTGCCGTCCACCGTCTCGGCCCCCGCCATTGTAATGTTGCCTGTCATTTGCCCGCCGGCCTTTGGGAGCGCCATATCCGCATACGCCTTGACCGACTGCTGCGTCGGCACCTTCGTGGCCAGGTCGCTCGCCATATTGTCTTCGTCGATAACGAAGGACATGGCCGCGGTGGTCGTATCCGAATTCATTACAGCGCCGGCCGCGTCTACATTCGTGGCGTCGGTAACATCCGCCGCGGCCTCAATGGCGTCCAGCTTGGTAATCTGTGCAGCGGTAGCAAGACCTTTCTGCGAATCAGTTGCATCTTGAATATCATCAGAACCGTCTGTATGACTTGCTGCATGGCTACCGGGGGCCGTGCCAACAATAGCTGTTCCATCAGCCTTCGTATAACTAGCACAACGCCAGTCACCGGACGCATACTCTGCCATCAACGCAATATCGCCTGCCGCGGTCGTAATGTTCGCCCCGCCAGGTAAAACGAGATCGGTAGCATGGTGAGTGAGCGTCACCACCCCATCAAAATGAAGAGCGACAACCGTGCCGATACCAAGGGTATCAATGGATGTGATTGTGGTCGTGCCAGTGATGTCGAAACTATTACCATCCGCGCCAAGCGCCAGAGCTGTTGCACTAGCAACGTCTGCGCCTTTTGACCACTTCATCAAAAACGAGTTCATCGAATGAGCACCACCCGATTCAGGCGTCGTGTCCTCTACTACGTTATCAATAGCGTTTGGGTTGGCGGTCGCACTGGTTGCTATCCCATCCAGCTTTGTGATCTGGGCGGCGGTGGCAAGCCCCTTCTGGCCTGATGTGGCGCTCTGAATGTCGTCAGTCCCGTCCGTATGGTCCGACGCGTGGCTTGTTGGTGCCCTGGAATCAGAGAGCCTGGAGTCGTTGCCTGCCACGACCACGCTTCCGGAGCTCTCGCCGTCAGTTGCCACCTCCACGATGCCGTGAGTAGTGGTGGTCGCCACGCCAACGTTTACATTGACCCGCGTCCAGTGGGTAAGGAGGGTTGGTGAATCCTGGTCTGCAATGAGTACGTCGCCTACTTCAACCGTCTCCGTGAAGAATGTACCGGCTGCGCTGACGGTGTAGGCGTCCCCTTTCACAATCCCGCTTGGCGATGTGTCAAGGTCAGGAGTATTGGTGTTGGCGTCGTACGCGCCCTTGTGGTCGTAGAGTCCAACAACAGCAGCGTCTACGTAAGCCTTCACGCTCTGCTGTGTCGGCACTTTTGTCGCATCGTCGCTCGACATTGTGTCTTCATCCAGCACCCACCCGTTGGCTGAAACGTCCGTATCGCCGTTCATGGTGGCGCCGGCCGCGTTGACGTTTGTCGCGTCTGTCACGTCAGCCGCCGCCTCGATCCCGTCCAGTTTGGTCATGGCGGCCGCGGTCATCACGCCTTTCTGTCCTGCAGTCGCGTCCTGAATGTCGTCTGTGCCGTCTGTGTGGCTCGCTGCGTGCGCCGCAGCGGCTACGACGGCCGAATCCACATACGCCTTAACGGATTGCTGAGAGGCAGCCTTGGTGGCGTCGTCGCTCGCCATATTGTCTTCGTCAAGGAAGTACCCGTTCCCTACCAGCGTCGTATCCGCGTTCATGGTGGCGCCGGCCGCGTTCACGTTGGTGGGGTCTGTAACGTCCGCGCCGTCTTCCACGTTGAGAATGAGCAGCGCCTGCGCTTTCGTCAGGTCTTCAGGATCGCCCGTGCCGGAGCCGGACTGGCGGCCCTTGATCGTATCCTGCGCCATATCGGCCAGCTTGGTATTCCCAATCGCACCCGTCGCAACCGTGGGGTTCGGGTACGTACCGGTCAAGTCCCCGCCCGCAGTGCCCGTGGGGTTCGTGCGGCGTGTCTCGGCCAGCGCCCGGCGTATTTCGACCGGGCTGGCGCCTTTGGGATTTAGCTGTTTGTTGGCGGCCATTTTGCTGCCCTTAGTTGGATTGAGACTGAATCCATAGCTTGAATTCCTCTCGTGATAGCGACTTGCTATGTGTGCCGGCCGTGTGCTGGCTGAACATGCTGCGAACGTCGTCCTTCAGCGACGAGAGATCATCTTTCGTCACCATTTTTGAGGCCATTGAGACATGCATCAGAACAGAAGCAAGCGCCCCTCCAAGCAGCGCCCCGAGACACCCGACCAACACGTTGATCGTGTTGTTCTTCTGCTCTACCTTCCCGTTTGTCTGGCTTGACATTTTTTTGGTTTCCATTGTTCCCGGCCCTATAAAACCCGTTGACGACCAAGTTGGTGCACCACCAGTGTGGCGCCTTCAACCGCCCACCGCTGACCATCGCCGGTCAACTTTAATACCGCCGCAAGCCCTCGCGCCCGAGGACGCTCCACATAGTTCGTGCCTTCCGACCACGTCGCGCTCGCGAACGAGCTCGCCCCCTGCGCCGCCTCCTGATCGTCGCCCACCTGAAGACTCCACGTTACGTCCCCGCTCCCCTTCGCCAGCCGCCCGGTAATTTCGTTTGCCATTCCCTCGGCGTAGTCGTTCGGCGACAATGCAAAGGGGCCGAGTTGAACAAAACTTGAGATCGCCGTGGACTCGTCGCTGTCGTTGCCGTCCATGTAGCGCCGCACGAAGCCGTCACGCCCCCCGAGGAGCACGTGGGCATGGCTGGGCACGTCAGATTGATATCGCAACAGGGCGGTCGGCTCGTAGTCACTGGGCAGGGTATACGGCCACCAGCTCTTCACCTCCCAGTCGAACCAGAAGTGCAGTCCCACCCCGCCCGAATCGATCGGCGTCACGTAGACATGGATACCACGATCGCGGATATCGTAGGCCAGCGATACGTCGAATGAAGTGGCGTCTATGTCAATCAGCTCCCGGGGCAGCGCCTCTCGAGACAGGCTCACGGGGGCAGTCGACGCGCCCGGCGCCAAGGCATAGATTCCGTCCCGGCTCAGGAAAACCACCTCGCCATTCGGCCCCTGGCAATAAGCATCCCCGCCAACAATACCCACGCTGTGAGACAGATTGTCAATCTGACCGTTAAATGCGGGATCGCCGCGGAGCACCCAGAGGCTGCTATCACAACCAAACAGGAGATAGTCGTCAGAGTGCGCCACCATTGCATTGATTGGCTCGCCGACAAGGCCCGCTTCCGACGTGCTTCCAGCGACGGCTCGTTGTGCATCGTCGAAGTCCTGTGAGTAGTCCCAGTCCAGCGGATCGGCCTGCCGGCTCATATACCACGCGTGCGGCGTCGCCTGATCGCCGGCCAGCACAAGGCGGTCTCGATACCGTGTAATCAGCTTGCACCCGGAGGGAACCTGCCCCTTGCTTGCTGTCGCTGTCCAGAGCGAAATCGTATCGGTAGACGGGTCGTAAATTTTCGGGCCGCGCTGGATTGAATATGTGCCCCCGGTGCCCGCTCCAGGCGCTGAGGCCAGCGTGACTTCGCCTGTGGCCACGCTCGATATCTGGTATGTGCCAGCCGTGCCGGCGGAAAACCCGGACAGGACAGCCACGTCGTCGTCTGTGTCGATCCCCAATGTCGTCCAGTCGCTGACAGCAGCGTCGTCCAGCTCGTCGTTCCCTGCGCCCGCGATAACTCCAGCAGTGCCCTCGACGCGTGGATCTCCGTGGTCGGCAATGTAGAGCTTCTGTCCTCGGTCGATTCCTCGGATTCGTCTATCGGATACCAAAGTGAGGGAACTAGATACGGCCGAGAGCACCCCATAAAAACCCTCCTTGTAAAGCGAGCCGTTCGCCGCAGCCATGAGCATCTTCCGTCGCGCCTTGCGCGTGTCGGACGCCTTCTTGTATTGAAGTTGGAAGTAGTCCGCCGCGGCAAGCTCGCCAGCCACCGTAGACTTGATTCCGAAGCCAATCCGCTTACCTGAATGCGCCCCGACCGTTGCCGAGGCGACCTGGGTGCCGAGCCATGAGCACGTTACCGTGGTACTTGAAATGTGAACCCTGAAGATACCGGCCTGGGCACTCGTACTGTTTCCAGTTGAGAAGTTGGTTGTGGTTGGAGTTCCAGAAACATAGCTCTTCAGGGTTCCCGAATAGGCTCCCGTGGCGCCGGACAGTATCAGGTTCGCCTCAATACCGTCCGCGGTGGCGTCCGGGGTTGAATCGTCCATGCGCGCATAGATCCGATACTCGCCGTTATGCGTCCCCGATCGTGGCGCAACGAACAGGTCGATCTGGTATGCCTGCGCTGTGTCAATGGACTGCGCGTCGAGCACTACCCCCGTCTCCTCGTCGCCAGCGCTCGCCACGGAGAGGTCCGCAACGACCGAAGGTGCGTCGGACAGCCAGCTCGCCGTCGTCCAGCGTGCATTGAGGGCGGTGCCGTCGAAGCCGTCTACGAGGAAATAGAACCCGCCGTCCTCGACATGGGTCAGCTCGGCAAGCATTCGGACTTCGCCCCCGAGATCGTCGTAGTACGCGCGGCCTAATCCAGGCCGCGAACCGCCCCTTTCCCGTTCCCTGATCGTTCCATCAGGTCGGACATTTCGGCAGTCGGGTGTACTGAACGGAGGTTGCTCACGGAATGCTCTGCGCCGATTCAGCCCACCCACCGGCCAACGAAGGGTGAGGGTGCGCTTCTTGGGCATTACGAGTTCACTTGGGCGTCGAAGTTCGCGGACGACGTGTCGCCGATATTCGTATAAGTCGTGGTGTCGAGGGTCGAGGCGTCCGTGTGAATGAAGATACACCCCTTGCCCCAGCCACTTGCGCCGTCTTCCGGCACGGCGTCCCCGTAGCCGAGCAGGTAACCGTGGCCGGTTACGTTAATAAGACCGACAGCGGTTGCCGGATCGTCGAGGTCGTTCGGTAGCTGCTGAAGCAGCGCCTTGAGTTTATGAGCAGCCATGTTGGCCTCCTGTTGAGAAAAAACGCTAACTGATAGTGGCGTACTGGCCGCCGCCAAACAGATCGCCGTATTTTTTGTTTACGCTCTGAAGGTTGGCGGCGGAAAGTTGAGCCGAGCAAACGAAGAAATGGCTAATGAAAACTTCCGTGTAGCTCGTGCCGTCCGAGCCAAGGTAGGTGGTCGAAGTCGTTGCAACCGGATCGGAGGCGGCGTCGACCGTCAGCGAAGAACCGTTGACGTAGCACAGGAAGTCCGTACCGATCGTCGGGTCGTCTCCGTCGTAAACGATGAGCACGTTGTAGTAGACCCAAGGCGACAGGGTGAGGTCGTCTACAAGGAACGACCCGTGGCTGACGTTTGCAGAGCCCCACGACAGGTCGGGGTTTGTTCCCGCGGAGTCGCCGCACGTAATAATCAGGCCGTCGGTGCTCAAGTCGGTTGAATTGATGGCAACAATCGGAGTATCGCCTGAAGGAAGAGCCGGCAACATAAACCCAAAGCCAATGGTGTAGGCTGCGTCTATGTCCAGCAGATCGGTGCTCCCCTCGCTTACTTCTTGCGAATTGGCTATCCCGTCAAAGTAAAGCACGGCGCCCTTGGCCCACCCCGTAATGTTCGGCATTGCGGCCTGCACCGCCTGGGTCAGGTGCGTGCTGGTCGCCGACTGATCGGTCAACGAGCTCACCTTCCCGGTAGTATTTGTCGACGAGGTTGCGTCGTATAGCACCGTCATGTTTGACAGGGTTGTCATGTCGAACCCCGTGCCGGTTAAGTCGTCCACATAGGCTTTGACGCTCTGCTGCGAGGCTACCTTGGTGTTGCTGTCAGAGGTCATTGTGTCCTCGTCCAGCACCCATGAATTGCCTGACACGTCTGTGTCCGTATTCATGGTGGCGCCGGCTGCATTGACGTTTGTCGCGTCCGTTACGTCGGCAGACGCTTCAATGGCGTCCAGCTTTGTGCCGTCCACAGACAAGTCGCGCCCGTCTACGGTCTCGGATGCTGCGCAGGTAATGTTCCCTGTAATCTGCCCGCCCGCTTTAGGCAGAGCGGCATCCGCGGTCGTGCCTTGCGCGGCAGTGGCAAAGTCGGTGCCGAGGTCTACGTCGCTGTCCGGCATGGTCAGCGTACGAGTCGTGCCCGTCGTAAGCCCGTCCGCCTCGATTTTCACAATCTTGGTGGCGTCGGCCGAACCTTTGACTACGCCGGTCGTGTCGGTAATGGGAAGCGTATCGCCTCCTCCGCCTCCGCCGCCCCCTCCTCCTATTTTAACGCCCATAATTAAGTCCCCAGTCCAGTCATACGAAGAACACGAATCGTCCCCGACGCGGCGTTAAACGTGAACACCTTGCCCGGCAGGTTTGACGATTCGAACGTTATTGAGCCCCCTATCGGAATAGGGAAGATTTCTGAGTTGTCAGTGGGGTCGATCAAGTTGATCTCGAGCCCGTCCGCGTGGAATGTGATCGAATGCGTGCCGCTCGAAATGCCCTTTGCGTCCGCCGCCACAACCGGCACCGTGTAAGTCTTGTCCGTCCCGTCCATTGCGACGGAAGCTACAACATAATCGTAGGCCATTTGAAACTCCTATACACTTGTGGTGACCAGCGACGTACGCCGCCGCTTAAAGTTTTCATGTTCGACACTCGGATCGTGCATAATCCCGAAATGCTCCGGCGCGTTTGAATTGCGCTCATATTGAATGCTCGCCCTCAGCCGCTCTATAAACATTGCCCACTGGACGCCCCGCTCTTCGTTGCGTCTCGTCTCCGCTACGGCCAGGCACGATTGCAATATCAATTCGCCGTGCATCATCCCGCCGAGAGGGTATGGCAGGGCCACAGTCAGGTTGCTGGCCAGCACGTTGTAATGGTAGTCCAGCGTGTAGGACGCGTCCGGGAAGGGCCAGAGCAGCGCCTCAAAGCGCGTGCCGGTCGTGCCGGCGTGGGTCTTCACGCGCACACCCACCTTCTCCGGTCGCGACGTATAGCTCGAGGAGCCGTTGCGGCTGCGATAAACGAGAATCTCGTTGACTGGCACCTGCTGGATCGGCACGTTGTAGACCGTGCTCGTATTGATGAACATATCACCAATCAGGCCGCCGAAGTCGTCCGGCAGGTCGTAGTCCTCGGCAGCGGTCGTGACGGCCAGCGTGGTCGCCGGGTGCAGGAACATCCACACATGCTGGCTATGCTCACCCTCAAGCACGGGCGGCGCAAGAAACTGGCGGTATCCCGCTTGGATAATCGCATCGGCGTCGTTCGTCTGGGGCGTCGTATAATCGTCACTGTCCCGCCCATAGCCCAAGTACGTACCTACGGCGATGAGCAGTTCCGGATATCCAAGTGAAAGAGTTGACTCAGCCATGGTTATGCGGCGATGGTTTCCTTGTCAGGCTTTTTCGCGGGCTTTTTCGCGGGCTTTTTCGCGGGCTTCTCTTCCGGCTTCGGCTTCTCTTCCGGCTTCGACATGTCGGCGAGAACCAAAACCATAAGCAAGTCGCGATCGTTCAGTTCACGCCGGATCTTTTGCGCGTACTTGCGCACATCGTTATACGTCTTCGAGACGTGCTCTGGCGTTTTCGCGTCTGGCTCCAACCCGAGCATGTCGTGGAATTTTCTTCGTACCGAATGGTTCATCGTTGATTCTCCAAACCGCTTGAAAGTAGTGTCCGGGAGGGGCAGCGGTGCACCCCTCCCGGACAGACTATTGCTTACGCGATGGCCGCGCCCGCATTGTGCATGAGCCTCCATCCAGGCACTGCGTGTCCAGAATACTGGAGCACAGATACCTCGTCGGCTGCGTCATACGTCAACGTGGACAGGTCGGTGGCCCCGTCAAGCTGCTCTCCGCTCGTCACTGTAATCACAACGTTATTGGTCGTGTAGGTGACGGTGCATGAGAACATTTTCCACTGGCCGGCGTACGTCCCGTCTGCGAGCGTAAACGTCGCATCGGCTGCGAGCGTTACGGCGGTCTCTAAGACGGTCTTTCCTCCGACCATGCACGTGATAGCACCACCAGCGGCGTCGGGGCTGATAAACTCGACACCACCGGACTGGACGCCACCGTCCACGAGCTCGGCCTGCGCCAAACCGTTGACGGTTGCCTGCGTCTGGAGGCACTTTGCAGCGCCCTGCCCGACGAAGCCCTGAGACGTGGTGAATTCGCCGGCGTCAGTGCCGCCGACCACCATGAACAGGTACGATACGTCACCAATCGTGGTGGCTTCTTTGACTCGCACCTGGCAGATACTGCCCGGCACGAAAATCTTGATCCGCTGGCCTGACGCATTGGCCGAGTAGGCCCTGCTCGTCACGCCCGCGAACGCGTGGTTATTACTTTGAGAAGGCAGCGCCACATTGACTCCACGGTTGTCGTCAAATGCCGTAGCCGTCCCGGTGTCGTGGTCGTAGCAGACCGCAACACCCTTGTTCAGCGCACCGGTTTCAGTGCACCAGACTTCGGTGGTATAGCCTTCAGCCTCGTTTCGATGAGAGACTATGTTTCGTGATCCTCTGGGCATCTTGTCCCTCCTTTCTTACTTAGCGAAAACGCTGAGTTTGCGGCGATTTGTACATCTGAGATTCCACGTCATATCGACATGAACCTCAGAAACGGTGTGCTGCTTCGCGGCCTGCTTCGGCCCCGTCTCCACCAGGTATTCCCCTTCGAGGAACACGGGGTAGAAAACACTCCAATCAATGCAGTAGATTGGGTCGGTAAGGTTCGTATTGGCGTCAAGCTGTTCGGCATACTCGATAGGAATACGCTTGAACGTCACCACGTCCGCCATGCTGGCGAGGTCTTTTCCCAGGTTTTCATTCTGGGCTTCGCCGTAGTTCTCGAACGCCTGACAGCTGGTGTCATTACAGTAAATGACGCGCTTCGTCGAGCCGTTCGTCGGCTGTTTGTGGTTCACCCGTGGCGGGGCTTTGAACGCAGTCTTCCGGCACGCCGTGCGCATGGTCTGGATCAGATCGTCGCGCGCGACATTTACGTAGTTGCCGGTGTAGTTCTTCCAGCGCGTCACGGTATCCGAGTCGATACCGCCAACGGTGGTGAAACCACTGGGCAAGCTGCCGTTGAAGCCGACCGTTGCGTTGTAGACCAGCCAGTAGTCGATCCCGTATGGGGTCGTCGTATCTGCGCTGTCGTCCGGTTTGTCCCAGAACGTCTCTTCCATGAGCTGGGCGAGCGCGGCCCACGACGAAGAGCGTTTCTCTTCGACCATGGACAAGATACGAGCCGGGCGGCGGTTCATCGCGAGTTCGCGACGGTCGTACGCCCAATTCGTCGTGGTGTGACGCCAGGGGATGCTCCCCTGATCCATCGTGTTACCGACCGCAACATCATCTTCCGCATAGAGACCGACGTGGCTGGCTTCGTTTCCGTGCGACGTTTGAGCGTTCAGGCGTATATTCTCGCCCGAGTCAATTTTCACACGGTTCTTAACCAGCAGCTCTCTAGCGGCAACATGATCTGCGAGGTCGGTGGTCAAGTCTGTCCATTCGCCGCGACCGAGGTCGGCCAGCGTTGACAAGACTAGATCATCGTAATCGGCAGATTGTAGTGCCATGATTTAGACTCCTTGTTTATTCGTCGTAATCGTCATCCAGCTGACGCATCTTCGCCTTGAGGTTGGCAAGGGCGCGCTCGCGTGGCTGCCGGCTATCCTGAGTGTTCTTTTGTGTCGGGCGCTCCGTCAGGCGCTTGCCGTTCTTTCGGAGTTGGTCTGACACAGATTTCCTCTCAGCATTGACGAGTGTTTTTGTATGCAGGCTGTCGATGGACTGTTTGAGCAATTGCTCAAAGCTCAGGTTGGAATCGGCGGATAACTTCTCCATCCGATCCATTACCTCGATACGAGCATTCAAGTGATCGCTACCCTTGGCGAGATCCCACGTATGGCCCTCACCAAAAATGTCCTTGAATTCGTCTCCGAGGTTTTGAAACTGATCACTCAACCTTTCGTCCCACTGCTGGAGCGCCATATCCTGAAGTTGTGCATTCATGGCATTCAGGCTTTCCAGTGCGGTGTTGATCTGGCCTTGGTAGTGCGTGTTCATCGACTCAAAGAACTCATTCATTGGCTCGTCGAGGATCTCCTTGACGGTGTCGGGCACGGCGAACGGCTCGAACTTGAGCCCGCCGTCCTCGGCTGCCTGTTCCTGGGCGTCCTCTTCCGAGGCGCTCCCATTCGAATGGTTCTGTAGCAACTGGATCCCCTGTATAAGGGCGTCGTCGTTGCCAAACGCCTGTACCTCGTCCTCCGTCATGCCCACCCGGTGGGCAATGGCGGCAAGGCCGGCGTTAATGGTGGACGGGGATTCATCGCCCGCCTCTTCGTCCTGGCCCGCAGGAGATTCCTCATCCTCCGCGCCCTGAGTTTCGTCATCGCCCTCCGCGCCGTCCTCCACGTCCGTCTCGCCCTTTTCCTCGTCGCCCACGCCTTCCTCGCCAACCGCAGCCTGGTAGTCTTCCTGCGTGAAGTAGGGGCTCTCTTCGGCCCCGGTCTCTGCTTCGGTCTCGATCTCGGTCTCAACTGGTGCTTCCATTACAGCGGTGTCGTCTTCCATCAGTGCCTCCTATTTGTTAATTGGTTCAGGATCACCGTAGCCCGCGTTTCGGTCGTACATGCCAATTGCTCTAAGGCATTCCTTCCTGTGCGCGCGGCTTGTGTAGACGGGGTCGCCCGTCTTCTTGTTGAAATCGCAGTGGACGCCGGCTTCAGCCAGTTCCGCTTGCGCTTCGGGAATATCTTCGGGTTGCACGCCGCTTGCATTGCACTCCATGGGCCAGCCCCCGATCTTGCTCCGTCCACCCCATTCGGCAGTCATGTCGCGGGTCGCCGTCCGCCCGTCCTCCAGCGTGATCGTGCCGTCCTCGCGCTGGCGCCTCACCATGTGGTCGGCGGTCATCTGTATCTGGTGGCCTTCGCCGTCGTGAGTTTTGTAGCAATAGATTGGCATTACCCAAACGCTCCTACCTGGGCCATTTCGGAGTCCTGTACGCCCGCACCCATCAGCGTCTGCATCAAGGCGGCATCACGACCGGTTCGAGTCCCTCCGGGGCGATTGATGCGCACGCTCGTGTTGGGGCCGTCGTCCGTGGGTGCGGGCGGCTGGCCTACTGGGCCGGTCGGCTCGCGCCCCTGCGGAGGCCCGCCGAATTCAAGAATCTCTTCGATTTCCGGGATATTTGAGTACTTCGCTGCGATCCGTGCGAGATTGGACAACTTCACGGACACATCCTGGCTGTAGGGCAGCAGCGGGAGGACAAGGTTGCCGACGATATCCTTAATCTTCGCGAGACGGTTCTGCGGGGTCTCGTACTGCATTGAATAGGGGTCGATGCTGAAGTTGTAGTCGAGGAAGTCGCCCTCCCTCTGTTCCTCCGAATAGGTGACCGGCACCTCAACCCCCATGGGGAACTTGCGGGTCATCGGCACTTCAATCAGCGGGTCGTGAAACAGGTGCCAGCCAAGCGCCTCGCAGATACTCTTGGTGAATTTCAGCATGGACGCCTGCATGTCCTGCATCTTTTTACTGGCCCCGGCCGCCAGCATCTCGTCCTGCCCGAGGGTCTCACTCTGCGGCCCGAGCCCGCCCAGCGCGTCCAGGTTGCCGGCCATCCACGAATATCGGGTCAACGCGTCGATAGCGAAGGCGAAGTTCATCTGGTTCGGCCCGCCCCAGGACATTTCCCGTGCGCCATCCGGGTGATCCGATCGGATACCAGCGCCATCCTCGGCGTTGATGATTCGGTTGGCGTCGTCGGCAGCAGCGCCCGCTACGAGCAGATTTGTCTTCTGCCGCTTCGCCTGCTTCCCCAGCTTCACGTAGAGCTCGTTGATTAGCTCGTGCTCGTCGATGAGCTGTGCAATAGGCGGCAAGGGCACAGTCTGGCCGGGCACGTCGGTATAGCGAAGGACATGATACGGGCCGTTCTCCGGGCCGTCGTAGTCCACTTCACGGAGCACATGGATACCCTCGTCGTCAGCGGGCGCCGACACGGTGAGGATCGAATTCTCCTCCGGCAGCCACAACTCCCACACTTCGACGTATTTCTTCCATTCGCCCTCTTCGTAGGAGCCTGAGCCCCGCGATATTTCGCTGGCGCGGGCGTCGCCCTGCTCATTATGCACTTCGATGTGAGTGCTGGTAATTTTGTCTTCGTCCCAGTTATAGAGGCCGCTCTCTTTGACGTAATCCAGGGGTAGCCGGATCTTGCTCCCCATGTAAGAGCACTGGTCCCAGCGGCGGGCGGTCATGTCGTGAACCCAATCGTCCAGCTCCACGATATCCGCGAACGGCTGCCCCACATCGTGCGTATACCCGTTGACCTCTACCTGGCCGGCAGGAGCCATGCCCACTTTGACGAGACCCATGCCGAACAGGCCCTCGCCCGCGGCCATGCGCAACGTATCTTCGAGGAGCACTTCGTCGAGCAGGTGATTCATGGCCATCTCGAACATGAAGCTATGCGGCTTCAACTCCATGTGCTGCGTGCTGACGAGCACTTTGGGCATATGCGCCACCAAATGTCTCAGATAGACATTGGCCGTCATCTCAATCATATTCAGGGGGACTTTGTCCTGTGCGCCCGTATTGCTGTAATTGGCGCCGACAAATTGCTTGAGGAAGCGGACGCGGTTGGCGCGGAACGGCTCCATCTGCTTTCGAGACCAGCGCAAGGATTCTGAGAGCTTTGTGATCGGCATTGAGCATGCTCAGTTCCGTCTGGCCACGCTTGCGCATTCCCGACTACGGCCTGTTACCAGCGCCCCTTTACCAAGGCTGCTGCTTGCCTCCGCGCCCTTCGTCCCATAAAGCTGGCGACTGGGGTCGGAGGCTTGGGCTTCTCTCTACTGTTCAGCCCTCGCGAAACTACGAGAGCCAACGCGTCTGCTATTACACGGTCGCCGTGATTATCACGAGCGCCCGAAGGGTCTGTAGAATCCAACTCCTTGACATGGTTCACGCCTCCATCAGAGGTGTACTGGTACTCGAGACACTCATCAAGGGCCTTCAGGCTTTTATTGACGAACGTCTCGTTAGCCAGCGCCCGACGATAGTCTCCGAGCAGGAGAATTTTGTTCTGTCTGCTCGAAAACCAGCCTGGCTTGTCGCTCTGTTTCTTGCGCAAACTCTTCTCATCTCGCCGATAATACACGTTTCGATAGCCCAGTTCAATGATAACCTTGCCAAATATCTGACCAGGTCCGTTGTCTTCCCAGGCAATCTTGCACTTATTTTGCGCGCCACCGAACCATTTGGCCAAAGAATGTGCGTAATAGGCGAGTTCGTGCGGCATGACACGAATCGTTACAAATTCGGCAACCTTCTCATTCGTTCGTGTATCTAGAATGGAGATCGCGGAGTTGCTCTTGTCGCTGCCCGCGGATACGTCCACACCCATTGCGTAGTCGCGGTCTCGCAGCGGGATATCCTGGGGGGTCAGGAAGCACCACAGGCTCAGTCGGCCCTCCGGGTTGCGCTCGAATGCATCCGGCTCGCCGGTTTCGCTGTTGAATGCCAGTTCGCCACAGATCAGGGGGTCTCGCGCCTCGCCCCGGAGCTTCTCGATCGTGCCGATATCGAAGAACGGGCTGCCGGACGCCAGGTAGTCGATATCCAGCTCCTGCGCGATCTCCTGGGCCGAAGCACGGCGCTTACATTCCCGGTCATACCAGACGCTGCGAAGTTTCCCGTCCAGGACGAACTCGTAGTCGTCGGAGAAGGCGTAATCCTTGTCGATTATCTCGAGGTCGTGGTTGCCGGCCTCATTTTTCGTGCTGCAGTAGAGCCCCTTGTTCTTCCGGGGGTGTTCGCTCCAGTGGAATCGGAAAATCTTGCAGTCGCCCTTATTACGGCGCGCATAGAAGGCGTTGCCCGTGCCTTTGGGCGTCGAATTGAAGAATCGGCAGTCCGTCACGTCCGCCGTGGAGCTCTCCACCGCGTATCCCTCCGGCACGCTGGCGAATTCGTCGAGCATAATCGCAGTACGCCGGCCGCCACGGGCCGAGTCGCCAGTTGTGGACGTGCCGTCGATAGTTGAGCCGTTGTCCTCGTTCTTCAGGTGCAACTTCATGCGGGTGAACTGAGGCACCATCCAGCCCGGCAGGTTCTTCAGTGCAAAGTCTAGTTTCCACATCATGGAGTCCGGGTCGTCGGCCTTGTCGACCAGGTCCTCCTTCCGGGACGCCAGCAGGAAGGTCAAATAGGGCTCGAATAGCCACTGGTGAAGGAATACCAGCATTACGATCCACGTCGCGCCCATGTCCCTGGACTTCTCGATAAGCGAATCCTCGGTCCCGAGCATCCCCATCATCTCCGTAATTGCTACGTCTTGAAAAGGATACGTAATCATCGGCTGCCGGGTCGGCGCTGGCTTGAGCCGCGGATCGAACGTCCACACGAACGCATTCAGCCAGAACAGGATATCTCGAGACGCCAGCACCCACATATCCTCGGCGAATCGGGCGTCCGCCTTACATTTGCGCAGTATCTTGCGCCGCCATAGGAGGTTAGCCCGCTTATCCTTCGGGATTCGCACCCCGGTGGGGCTAATTATGTGATCGCCCACCTCAGCGATCTACCTGATCGCGTGCCCACGCCTGCATGTGGGGCGGCAGGGTGGTCGAAATCTTGTTCCATTCAATATCTGTGCTCATTTGGCGTCCTTCCTGTACCAGTCGATAAATTCGTCCACCCAGTGGTCAAGACGAATACAATAGCCGCACATGCCCTCCTGGCCGTCTACGCAGGTGCACTCCGTGGACGCAGGAGTCTTTGTTACCCAGAAGTCTATGCCAAATGGGATGTCTGCGACCATATCCAAGTCGGTGTTGCTGCAATTTATGGTTGTCTCAGGCTCGTTCATTCTTCTTCCTCCCCGAGCAGGTTAAGGTGTTCGGATATAAGCTCTTCGAGCGGACGCCCGTCGTCCTTGTATTTGCCCTCGCCCTCCAACTGGCTGCGAGTCGGCACGAATTTGCTCCCGAAGACAGTCATATACTCGCCCCTGAGCTTCGCCGTCGTCGAAAAGTGCGCGTATTGAGTCCACGCAAAGGCGCACGGCGCGTCGTCAGGCCGCATGTCATCGATCGACAGGTGGTCGAGCACCCAGCGTATCGCGTCGCGCTCCGGGTAATTCTCGTCCCAGTGCCCCGCCTCGACTAAACCGATCTTCTGCTCTCGAGTAACCTTGTCTACAGCGCCCCTCTTCCCCAGCGGAGGTTTCGGCGCGCCCTGTTTGTGCCCGTTTACCGTCTCTCTCCCGCCGAATACCGTGCTGACGCCCTGCGATTCCCGGTGGCGCTCGATCTTCTCCTGCCGTGACAACGGCTCGAACTGCCCTTTGAGCAGCTCCCACATGGCCGCTTCCGTCAATTCGCCGTATTTGTCTACCGCCGCCCTCGCAACCTGCTTGTACTCCTCCCAGCGCCCCTCCTGCCTAAGCCGTGCTTTCTCGCTGGCCCAGCTCATGCGCGCACCGCCCCCCGCATACTGTATTCGCGGATCTTCTTGTTGCGGCGCATACACTTCTTGCAGAACCGGCGGCTACGCGTCAGGTGCTTGAAGGTCTTCCCGCACCCCAGGCAGGTGAGCTCCTTCTTCTGCAGGTTCAATTCGCGCGTATTCATGGAGTGCTCCTTGGGGCGGGGCGGGGCCGAATTGGCGGAGAGCCCGGGAATCGAACCCGAGCACGAAGGAAGCGTTCTGTGGCGTTCACTTCCCACGGAAGCACCAGCCCCCTCTCCGGAGCCCGGTGCACCCCCTCTGCTGAAGCGCAACCGGGCGGCAAACAAGCGGAGCACACGAATTTAAGCACAACCGTATAGATATTCAAGAGATTTCCCGTACGCCCCCGCCGAAACCCTCGCGTCGCGAAAACCCGGATCCCGTATTCTACATTTTCAGACTCAGATCCTCACCAGAAGCACCCCGGGGCCGTACAGAACCCTCCCCCAGTAATCGCCTCGAGTACGCCCGTAGTACTCCTGCCGCCCCCTCGCGTCGCTCACAAGCCGTGCATTCCCGCGTCTCCCACAAGCGCCGTCTACAGCCGTGCATGTCGTAAACCGCGTCTACAGCCGTGCGGGGTAACCTTTACCCTGCGGCGTATTCGCGTCTGGGGGCGTGGTCGCGTCCTGGTGTGCGACGGCCCAGATAGCGACGATCACCGATAGCGTCTGAGCCCGTACGCCCCGAATTTCGCCGCCGTTGGCCAGCCGACTGAGTCGCCGCCTGAATGGCGCCAGATATGCCAGGGGTAATGCGCGCTAATGCTGCGCTAATTCGCGTGCTATTCGCGTGCTATTCGCGGCTTGTTACTGGCGCGTTCGCGGCTTGTTACTGGCGCGG
>CEPX01033782.1_pt1 | contig 18229 bp, 23 predicted proteins | sample 361361 | NCBI WGS metagenome assembly CEPX01 (sample SAMEA2619974, study PRJEB7988) | marine metagenome | biome: marine biome (ENVO:00000447); feature: mesopelagic zone (ENVO:00000213) & marine oxygen minimum zone (ENVO:01000065); material: "saline water (ENVO:00002010), including plankton...
GGTTGTGGTGGGTGTTGGGGGGGCACTATGAGTGGTTGTGCTTCGATGCCGACGAGTGTCGTCTCGAGTTCGGGTTTTCTTGAGACAGCGGGGATCTCCGAAGTTGACCCGAGAGGTTTGTCATCGTTTGCCATGGGCTTTCCAGCTTACAGTCAATGGCATGTCGAGGTTCATTCGCAGAGTCCGTACTGTGACATGCACGTCGGCACGTCTTCGTCGTCGTCAAACAGGGTCAGGTTGTCTGTGCCCATGAGGTAGGCGTGAACGGCGTCGATGGTGCAGATGGTCTTGCCGCTGACCGAGTCTACGGCGTCGTGGAAGCGTTCTGGGACGAAGTTGGGGCGGAAGATGGTGGCTATGCCCCGTGGGGATGCCTTGCCCACCTCTGCTTCCATGTGGCGCAATCGGTCCAAGAGGTCTGCGTCTCGCCGGAATGCGTTGCGAAGCTCCCCAAGCCCCACATGAATGCAGGGCCAGCAGCCGACCCTGCCGGCTCCCATCTTGTATAGAGGGTTGGGCTCGAGGTCGTGGCGCTTGTGGATGGCAAAGACCTCCTCGACGGACCAGCGCAGGACGGGTCGCCAGATGTCGTAGAAGTTGCCAAAATCACCAAGCGTATTGTCCCAGACGGGCATCTTCGCCCGCCGAGCCGACTCTTCTGCCCTCACGCCCTGGCAGATCACGGGGTCAATTAAGTTCTGTTCTGCGATCCACCGCTGCATGGGCAGTATTTTGAGATGCTCCGTGCAGAACCGGGTCATTGACGAGGGGAACCGCTTCTTCTTGATAGCCAGCTCAAGGAATGTGTACTGCGCTGGGGCTTCTTCGACCTCCTGCCCAAGTACATCGCCAAGTGTCTTGAGATAGCCAAGCGTAAACGGGTGCTCATGGCCCGTGTTGTTGAAGACGAAGTGCATGGGGTTGGGCAGGCCCGACTCGAACCGCAGCCACAATGCCATCGCCGCCGAGTCCTTGCCGCCGCTGGTGGCGACGACGAGCTCTTGGTCGGGCGATGGCAGGTCGCCCTCTTTGCGGTTGTTCTTGGGGCGTTTGATGATGCTCGAGGGCTGGGTTGTCGACTCAAACGCGTCGCAATCCTCCATCTCTTCCATGAAGAGACCGATCTGACGTGGATCGCTAGTCAGGACGATATCGTCGTCAGGCATCAGTTCGCCTTCCAATGGGTCGGGCGATGGTCGCCCCACTTGTGGCATTCTTCGCAGGCGACGGTGCCGTCCTCGTAGATGTGGTCTGCCGGCATGTTGCAGTCGCAGTATTTCGTGGGGTCAACCACGTCGTGGGCTCCTTCATCGAAGAAGTATCCTTGGTCATAGGCACTTTTGCTGGACCCATCGTAACCGGGCTTGCCCGCTTTCTCCCAACAGGCCTCATGCCAGCACGCCTCGAGGCAGTCGCCGGTCTTTTCATCGTAGGTGACCCGGTAGAGGTCGTCACCTTCGACTTGAGGAATCCGACCATATCCATCGTATCCGCCCTTGGCGATAACGCCCTTGGCTTTGTCGAGGACGATGACCTCGTTCATCCACGAATTGATGCCGTTTGTGGCGTGTTCCGACAGCATCGGGTGGTCGCAGCCCTTGCAGTTGTAAGAAAAGAATCCCATCAGTCTCTCCCTTTTTCGTTGCTTTTGGCGTCCTTGAGGGCTTCTTCGAGGTCTTCAACAGAGATCTCGACGGTGTAGAAGGCGAGCTCGCAGGCTTTGCAGAGACGTTTGCGTACCCGGTAGTCCGAGGACCACCATCCGATTGCTTTATGTCCGAATCGGGTCAGATATCCCCGGCTGTCCTTGGTGGGCATCCTCGAATCGAGCACTTTGGTCGCCTCGAGGCACTTTGGGCAGTTCATTCCGTCGTGGCTCTGATCCTGGCGCACTGGTGGCACCAGGAGTAGCTCTCGTCGTGGGTGGGTGACGAGCAGCCGACGCAGATGCCTGTGGGTAATGTAGGTATTATGCTGGACAGGTCCGATGCCTCCCCACATACGGGGCAGTTGTGTCCTCCTGCACACTGTCCCCCACATTCCTCACATATCCATACCTTCTTGCGGAAGGTCCGGTCCCATCCTTGCCGGTAGGCTTTCGATCCCGGCCTGCTCGAGAACTTGTCCTTGAGAAACTCAGTCATCTTCGATCCTGCCACCTGGTAACCACCCCACGCACCGTGTTGGCGTGCCACTTGCCGCCCTGCTTGCTCGGGATGTCTTGGTCGTTGAGGCTGCGGGCGATGCGCTTCCAGCCCCATTGAGGCGTATCTGCACGTCGCTCCAGCATCCAATCGATGAGCTCTTGCTCGTACTCGTTGGCAACAAGGTCATCATCGTCCCGGTCGTAGCCGAAAGGCGTGGGACCGTAGACTTTGCCATTGTTGCGCTTGTACGCCAAAGCATCCGTGGTGCGCTCCGCTGTCTGCTCACGCTCCCACTGGGAGATTACGCCCATCATATTGATGACCATGCGACCAGACGCCGTCGTCGTGTCGATGTGCTCCGTGATGCTGATCAACTCGGCCTCACACTTCGCCTTGGGCGAGAACCAACCATCGATGAGCGAGGACAGGTCCGCTACGTTGCGGGTGAGCCGGTCCAGCTTCACGATGATGAGCCCCTTGGCTCGCCTGGAGCAGAGGTCTTTGAGCGCAGCCTCGAGGCCAGCACGCTGCATCGTCTTGCCCGAGCCCACATCCTCGTGGATTCCAATGAGTCTATAATCGTACAGCGAGCAGTAGGCGGCGATCTTGGACCGCTGGGCCTCGAGGGAGATGCCCTCTGCTTCCTGCTTGTCGGTAGATACTCGAATGTAGCCGATAACTGGAATGCTCATGATGTCCTCCCTGTTCCCAACAGCAAGGGTAGTTACCCCGTTGACGCCTGTCAACCCTGTTGCTACAAGAATCGCCTCTTTGACCGAAAGACCCATCAAGGCGCAGTATTTCTATATGGGAAAGATCAAACGATCCGGTAAACGACCCGGTAAGCCGTGTGAAAAGCCGGCGAAGATGAAGAACCCAGATAAGCTCATCGTAGACAAAGGGCACGGAGCTCCGCTGCCACTTCGGATGGCACACGCCGCAGCGCAAGGCAGGGTCGAAGAAGACAAGCTCACCGCTACGCAGGGACGGGTGCTCTCACTTCTGAAGACCATCTCCCCATCGGGCATCAAGGAACCCACCAGGCTCTCCACAGAGGAGATTGTCGAGTGGCTTCAACGTCCCGACTGGCAAGATGGCATGGCCGAGAGACTGGACGAGCTGGTGCAAACCATCGACGCCCAGGCACTCTCCACCCTGCTTATGTTGCTAGGACCAGACAATACAAGCTATCGAGTGAAGATGAGGGCGACCGAGGTTGCTCTCAAGCTGACCGGACGCCTTATCGAGCGCCAAGAGCATCAGCACACCATAGGGCTGGCAGAACAACTGTTGGCGAACGCAAACCCGGTCATGCCGAGAATGCCCGACTCAGAAGCTAGAATCATCGACATCGAACCCGTTTTGAAAAAGGACTGACATGAAAAAACGAGGAAATGGGGCTGCCAAGGACGCCAAGGCACCCATCAGCTTGACCGCAGTGCAGCAGATTCAGCACCGCATCGACACCTACGAAGCCGGCCTGAGAGAGCGAGAGCGCATCATCGAGTCTGCCAAGGCAGATCTCGACAGAAACACCGCCGAGATCTTGCAGATTCGCGGTGCGCTGGGCGAAGCCAAGGAAACGCTTCATATGCTCAACCCTGATGGCGACAAAGTCGTGATGCCCACGAATGACACCGAGGTCGAAGCAGAAGTGTGAACGAGCAGCTCGAGCGCAAGGCGTCGATTCTAGGGACGACGCCCAAATCCGACATCGAGTTGCCCCGCTACATCGTCACACAGACCGAAGCGGACCTGTATACAGGTGCGGTCCAAGCGGAACACCCCGACGACCGCATGCACGCGATGGCAGCGCTGGGAAAGATGTGCCCGGCGTTCTATATCCACGCGTTCTGCAAGATCAGGGACGAAGATAGGAACCTGCAGCCCTTCAACCGATGGAATGAGGGCCAATGGGAGATCTATAACCGCATAGCGCAGGCGTACTACAACCAGAAGCCCGTCAGAATCGTCATTCTCAAGCCTCGACAGATAGGCTCAACGACCTTTCTGGGGGCACTCGACTACTGGGCAACAGCGACCAGATTCCGCTCAAACGGCATCTTGCTCGCCCATGAAGACCAGATCACCAAGCGTATCTTCCGTATCCTGCGTCGCTTTCACGAGAACGTCCCCGACTGGCTGCGACCCGCTACCGTCAACACCTCCCGACAGGAGATGTGCTTCGACCAGAAGGGCGGCGGCGGCCTCGACAGTTCGATCTTCATCGACACCGCAGGCCGGTCCAAAGAGGTCGCCTCCAAGGTAGGTCGTGGTGACACCCTGCACCTCGAGCACCTCTCCGAGTTCGACCACTACAGCCACCAGGACGAATTGCTGCTGTCCATGCAGCAGGGTCTGCCCGATGTGCCCGAGTCCTTCGCTTGGTTCGAGTCCACCGCTAACGGAGCCGGCGGCTTCATGGACAAGTTCTGGCAGAACAGCCCGGACAAGACCGGCTTCGACAGGATCTTCCTGTCTTGGAAGCATATCCCCTGGCGACCCACCACAGGTGGAGGGTGGGCACGTAAGTACTCCCGCGAGCTTCCCATCCCAGCCAAGGAATACCGGGACACCATCACGGTGGAAGAGTACGAGCTCATCAAGGACCATGGTCTCACCCTCAATCAGGTCGAGTGGCGCCGCTATAGCATTCGGGTCAAGTGCGTAGGCGACGAGGACTACTTCAGACAGGAATACCCGCTCACCGACATCGAAGCCTTCATCGGCTCGGGCGAGGCTGTCTTCTCACAATCGTCTCTGCGCCACTACGAACAACTCGCCGCCAAGATCGAACCGGCGTTCATCGGTCGCATGAAGGAGACGCAGACGCAGATCTTCGCCAGTCCAGAGAAGAAAGGACCAGTCAAGATCTACGAGTACCCCAAGCCCGGTTACGAATACATTCTCGGCTACGACCCATCAGCAGGCTACGAGAGCGGCGACCTCGCTGCCATCTCCGTCTTCTGCCGGGACACGCTGACCTTCGTTGCCCACTACTACGCCAAGGACGATGTCCCCATCAGCGCAGAGCAGGCTGTGCTCCTTGGGCAGTACTACAACGAAGCGCTCATCGTCCCCGACTGCACCGGCATCGGCATGGCCGCCGTCTGGGCGCTCAAGAGGCTTGACTATCGCCGGCTGTATGTACGCCGGGACATCGACAAGCGCAGCAAGGCAGGTCGCAAGGACCGCTGGGGCTATGTCATCACCGCGACGACACGCCCCATCCTCATCTCCGATCTTCGCAATGCCATCGAAAACAAAGAGGTGGTCGTCTACGACAAGGACTTCGTCTTCGAGGCCCGACGCTTCGCTGTCGTCAACGGCAAGGAGCAGGCGTCCAAGAATAGCCACGACGACCTTCTGTTTTCAGCAGCTCTCGCCCTACGAGGTCACGCTGAACACGGACGCTATATTCAGCGTGCAGAACAGAGACTTGGCAAAAAGTTGGAAAACGGATTGAATGCAAGAATGATGATGGGCGATATGGGGTATACACGACCCCTTGACGCCGATGACATACTTGGAAATCAGTGGTAATCTCGGTTAGTTCAGCAAACTGGAGTGTGTAATGCGAGGCGAATCGAAAAAGCGTGTCCATGCCAATGACGATCAGGTTGGCAACAAGGGCAAGTTGAAGGGTGGCGTAGATAACGCCAAAAAGGGCTTCGGTAAGGGTATCGATATCCGCACCGTGCGCGAGACGAGCGGCTCGAAGTTCAACAACTAGGTGGATTACCCCGTCGCCGCCTTGGTGACGGTAGCGGCGTTCGGTTTCGTTGCGCTCTTGTTGGTATGCGGACTGGTGTATTACGCCATCCGCTCCATTCGCCTCGAGGCCGGCGAGCACAGGCAATACACAGAGCGCCTAGTCGCTGTCGCCCAATCCAAACGAGTCGCTGACGCCTACCCCATACGTCAGTTGCCAGGCACAAGTACGCGTGAAGTAACCGCTGCTAAAATCCTGACCGACGACGATATAGTCGCACGTGAGATGGAGGCTATGGGCCTGCGTCCGCACAACGAGGCAGACCGCCTCGAGTTCATGGACCGCATGTCGATGGAGCACTGATGCCGCTTGTATCCGGTAGCTCGAAGAAGGTTATGTCTGAAAACATCAGCAAGCTGGTGAAGGAAGGCTATCCACATAGGCAGGCAATCGCTATCGCCACGGAACATGCTCGTAAGCACCGAGCTGGCTCATCCTCTCGTATCGGCGCAGAAGGAAAGAACACCGAGACGCGTCGTCGCAAGAAGGCTAAAAAGGATTACTAGGTGGCACAGCCGCTCCAAAGCAAACTCGCTTCGATCTTCAAAGGTAAGAAGGTCGACCAAAGGGCGGCGACCGTCGAAGAACGCTACCTCGAATCCCACTACATCCGGCGCAAGCTCGAGGGCGTTTGGTTCACCAATATCGCCTTCTATCGAGGCAACCAGTGGGTGACCTGGAACAACCGGGAGCGAAAGCTCACCGTCAAAGCCGTGCCCAAGTGGAAGGTGCGGATGGTGGTCAATCGCATCCTGCCGACCGTCCAGTCCCTGCTCGCACTTCTCGTCCAAGACGACCCGAAGTTCAGAGTCGTTCCTACATACAGCTCCGACAAGGGAGAACAGGCTGCCCGAGCCGGGACCGCTTTCCTACAACACCAGTGGGAGCGGGATAGCCTCTACCGTAAGGTACTGATGGCTCGACTCTGGTCCCTCGTCACCGGGCGAGGCTTCATGAGCGTGCTTTGGGATCCTGACGCAGGCGAGGACATCGAAGTGCTCGACCTCGCAGCCTACGAGCAGATGGTGCAAGAGGGCCAAGTCCCGCTCGAGGCTGCGATGACCCAACAAGGCCAAATGGGTCAACAAGGACCGATGGGGGCGATGGGGGCGATGGGGGCGATGGGGGCGATGGGTCAACAAGGACCGATGGGCCAGATGCCGCAGCAACCCCAGAACCTCGGACCCACGGAACTCCCCTTCAAGCCAGCCAAAGCTGGTCGCATTCGTACCGAAGTCGTAAGCCCCTTCGCATTCCATATGCAGCCAACGGCATTGAGCCTGGACGACGCACAGTGGTGCATGCTCGCCACGCATATCCACCGGGACACGCTTCGAGAGCAGCATGGCGCAATCATCGACAAGATTGCCGCCGACAGCGCCCTCGACTTCCGCAATTACGAGCGCCGGCTCCTCTTTGACTTCGGCAAGATCAACTACCCCTCCAAGGATCTGGCCGACCTCGTTGTCGTCAAAGAGATGTGGGAGCGACCCACGGAGCAATTCCCAGAGGGACGATACATCGTCGTGTCTGGTGGACAGGTGCTCGAGGACAAAGAGAACGTCTATCGGAGCCTGCCGTTTGTCGATATGGGATGCTATCCCTCGCCAGGCTCCTATTGGGATGAGTCCATCATCACCCACCTTCGCCCTCTACAGGTCGAATACAACCGAGCTCGCTCCAACTTCCGTGAGATCGCAAACCTCATGGGCAAGCCCAAGTGGCTCGCTTGGCGTGGCTCTGGACTCATCGATGCAGCCATTGACGACCAACCGGGCGAGGTGATCGAAGTAGACGACACCGCCCCATCGTTCCCACAACGAATCGATCCCCCACCGCCGCCCGCCCATTACCTCCAACTCATGGAACTCGACCTCCGTGACATGGATGACATCTCGGGGGTCAATGATGCGATGCGGGGCAACCCCCCGTCGGGCGTCAAGAGCGGCAAGGGACTCGCCATCCTCCAAGAAGGAGCGATGAGCCGACAATCGATTCTGATGCAGGACCAGAGCGAAGCGATGAAGAAGTTGGGACGCATGCTCATCATGCGGGCACGCAAGTTCTACGACGAAGAGCGCTTGGTCCGAATCAGCGGCATCGACAATATGCCCGAGGTCTACAGCTTCTCCAGCCCGCTTGCCGAGATGTGCTACGACGTCGAGATTCAAGCGAACCGGATGTTCCCGTACAACAAAATCGCCCGCATGGAGATGCTCATGGAGATGTGGGTCCAAGGGCTCATCGTCAATAAGGACGGTCAGCGGGATCCACGCAAGGCACTCGACCTGTTTGAGTTCGGAGACACCGAGAAGCTCTGGGCACAAGCGGACATTGCCGACAGGCGTTATGCAGAATCAGAGATTCAAAGGCTCATGGACGATGGGGTCGTCCCAGAGATCAAGGCCTACGAAAACCACTACCTGCATTCCGAGATTCACCGCTCCTTCCTGCTCTCGGCAGAAGGTAGAGCGATGTCATCGCAAAAACGTCAGGTGCTCGAGCAGCATCTTGATAAGCACATCGAAATTATCGCCATCTCCGAGCGTGGCACAGCAGACCTCGAGATGAACAAGATGCCAGTCGGTGGTGGGGCGCAGGGCTCTCCTGCTCCACCAGGATCCACGCCTGCACGCTCCCCGCAACGTACACCTGACCGAGCTGTGGTTGAACGCAGCGGAGGCGCAAACTCACCCCCAGGTCAGGGCAATCAGGTTCAATCTTCCAGTCGTTATGGAAAGTAACTTGACCAGAAGTTAGATTCCCTTTTACTCTCGTTTCGTTCGTACCTTCGTTCTGATTTCGTTTGCCCAACGATATGGGCTCAGGACGAAGCGTTGATGAAGCCAGCGCTGGCAAGCTCGGGGACGCAACCCCGATAACAAGCGGCGAGTCGGAGCGGGGACAAGCATGAATCAAGAGCAACGAGGTCAAATCCTCTCAGCAGCAGTGCGCGAACTGAGTGAGGATCAAGCAGAACCGGAAGAGCCGGCAGTGTCGCCGGAAGAACCGGAAGCTGAAGTGGAGGTCGAAGCAGAAGATGCCGAGACAGTCGCAGAAGCAACGCCTGATCCAAGGATTCCAAAGCGAAGGCTTGATGAAGAGATCCGTAAGAAACGGGAAGCTGAGGACCAGGCTGCCTACTGGAAGGGCAGGGCAGAAGCATCTGTCACCCAACCGCAGTCACAGCCATCTCAGGATGAGGATGATGAAGACGATATCCTCTCCCGTCTCGACCGTCGTCTCCAGAATATGGAGATACAACAACAGCGGTCCGATCAACGTCGAGCTCTCGAAGAGGAAACCACAAAGCTCAAAGCAGAGATCAACTCTGCAATGGTAGACGCACCGCTAGCAAAGGCAGAGGATGTCGCCAGAGAGATGCTCTTGGACCCGAGGATGAGTGCAGTGGAAGCTGCACATAATGTTCACGACCGAGAAAACCAGCGCGAAGCCGAGATCCTCAAGAAGCATTCGATCGCAAAGAAGAAGAAGGGCGACGCTGCTCGCCGGCCAAAAACGACGGGGTCACCCGTTATTGCAGCCGAAGAGAAGCAACCCCGGACTCGAGACAACGCCCGTCGGGCGTTTGCCGACGCGTTCAACCGCCTCAAAGATCAGGGTCGTGGTCAGTAGCGCATTGACATCGGAGTAAATCAAAATGGCCGTTTTAGGAACTGGCGCAACCAACTTTCCGAGCGCAGCGACGTTCTCAGGTTTGGCTGCCGCTATGAAAGAGGTCTATGGCGATTACGTCTACGACCAACTCTCGCAAGAAACCACTCTCTATCAGCTCTTCGCAGAGGCGACGGATACGGAGATCCACTCCGGTCGCGTTTTCGTAGAGGCAGTTCATACCGCTCGCAACCGTTCGGCGGGTCCGAGGCCCGAGTCGGGCACGGCTCTCCCCGGAGCGCAGACGCAGACTTATAGCCGATTCGAGATCCCCATCCGCCGCTACCACGCAGCCGGTGGCTTCTCAGCCCAGACTCTCCTCGCCTCCGCTCGTGACGAGGGTTCCCTCGTGCGTGCGATGGACGTTGAGGTCAACGGTGCCATGAACGACATGAAGTTGGAGCTTGAGGTGGACCTGTTCGGTCGGCCTGATACGGCTCTCGCTGTCGTGGAACTCATGGACGGCGCCGCGGGAGGCAATACGTTCATCAACCTCGAGCCGGGTGCCAATAACCATGAGTTCGGCGGCGGTCACGCCGAGAACCAGAACTTCCTGGCGATGTCCGGTTCCCGGTTCCTGAGCGCGAACATGGAACTTGCCTTCGGGGATGTCGACGTGAACACGGGCGTCATCACCTACCGCACTCCGGCGGCAGGCGCAGGCGAGCCATATGTCGTCAACGCCAATCCGAGCACGCTGCAGGGCGTGACGCTAACGGGTGACCAGGATGCCACTCTCATCGCCCCAGGCGACCTCGTCATGCGGTATCGGGCTCACGGGCCCCAGACCGGCGCTGCCGAGACGGCTGACAATGGGTTGTATGGGCTTGAGTACCTTGTCGATGACGGCACCAACCTTCCCGCCTACCTGGACAACCTCCAGGGTATCGACCGGACTTCGGATACGGCGTTGCAGTCGGTGGTCTTGGACAAGTCGGGTGCCGCATTCGCAGAGAGCGACATCATCAATATCGTCTACCGGATCGAGGAGGCGTCGGGGACGTATCCCGACCTCATCCTGACGACACGACCCGGTCAGAAGGCGTTGTTCGAGCTCTTCGATGACACTCGTCGCTTCATCCCACAGGAGTTCCCCGGTGGGTTCAAGGGCGAGCTTTTGACCATCAACGTAGGCAACAAGGATCTCCCGATATACGTCGCAAAACATTGCCCGTATCGGACGCTCTATTTCCTGAACCTCGACAAGGTCAAGCGGTACATCCAAACCGACTTCCATCTTGCAGAGGAGAGCGGATCCGTGCTCGAGCGGAGTTCTACCGGCGATGACACTTGGGTGTTTCGCATCAGGTGGCATGGCAACACGGGCATCGTTCAGCCCAATGCCTGTGGCAAACTGATCGACCCGATCGCCTCGCAGATGGATCAGACGTTTGGGGCGGCAACCCCCTTGATCTCCTTCTAGCGGAGCGTCGTCTGTTTCTACGAGCCGGGAGGCCCGCGTCGTATTGGGCCTCCCGGCCCACCTTTGTCTGGATTGCCGCGATATCGGCGGTCGTGATACGGTTACGGTATGTCTGTGCGTAAAAAGATCACCGTTGTTGGTAACGGGCCTAGCGTCGACAACTGGCTTCTCGAAGAACTGCACATTCTCGACCAACGCTTGGAGCTGCACTGGATTGCAGAAGACGGCAACTGGGTCATCAAGTACCGCAACAAGTACGACAACACGCCTCTGGGCATCGCCTGCTGGCCGGCAGACAAGATGGATCGCCGTCTGCTCATCACGCTCAATATGTGGGACACCAGAAGCTCCGATGCGGAGAAGAAAAGCATCCTTGAGCAGATGGAAGAGCGGAACGCTAAAGCAGTCGCTGACGCCCAAAAGGACAACTGGGCAAGAAGAGACCACAGCAAGGTCGCATGGGCTCTCCGAGGAGACGCCAACGACTATGCAGGGTATCCAGTCAATCCCGGTCCCATCTTCGTTCCACAGAATCTCATCACGCCCGTAAAGAAGAAGCCCAAGGACATCATCCTTCCGGGTAAAACCTGATGGCGGCGCTAACTCTTGGCGACATGGTCCGACAGGTCCAGCAAGACCTGGACGACCGCAAAGAGCGACAGTGGAAGGTCGAAGAGATCCGTCGGTGGATCAATGAGGGCTATCGACTGGTATGGAGAGAGATCCTCCAAGTCGACGAGCACTATGCTGCCATCGAGGAGACGTTCTCCTATACGAGCAGCACCCGGCATCTCAACTTGAACACCACGGTCGACAGTACTGGTGCCACCAAGATCTACAAGATCCATGGTGTTTGGGATGCGACTGACGCCAGCAGTACCTATGTCGGTACGCTGCTTCGCCCCATCAAGTACATCGACCAGGCCGATTACAGCGACAGCGGACTCGAGCGACAGACCGGCAACGATTCGAGCGGGCTGGCCTACTTCGTCTTTGGCGACCCCATCAACTTTGGGTTGGCCCCCGTTCCTTCGAGCGCACGCACCATCCGCATCCTGTACACGCCGCACATCACAGCCATGAGCGAGCTCGACAGCACGCCGGCTGGAGTCCCCGAGGACAACCAGGACGCAATCATCGCTTATGCCTGCAAGATGGCTCGGGCGAGGGTGAAGGAAGATACGCAGCAAGACGAGATGCGCTACGCCCAGCTTTCAAACATGAACAAGCGGTCTACGGAAGATCGGAGCAGGCAGCGCAGCCGACACGTCCATGTCGCTGACCCGTCGGACTATGGCGGTCAGTACTATGGCGAGTACACATAGGAGTACGAATGCACGCTCTTAAGAATCCTAGCGACCAGACAGTTCGGTTCAAGCAGTTCGGGACCATCTATAACATCGAGCCAGGCGCCACCATCGAGTTGCCCTCTGACAAGCACCGTATCGCTGTCATCGCCAGGGCCAAGTCCGTTGGCGTTCATATGGTGGATGTGTCTGCGTCCGCGACGATTGCTGAGCTTGAGGATGCCCTTGAGGGCAAGGTCAAGGCGGCTTACGAGGCGAAGCTCGCTCAGCTCGAGGCCGAGGCTGCCAGTCTTCGTACCGAGTTGGCTGCCGTGCGAGCAGGGGTGCCCGATGGGGAACCAAATGCCATCGAGGACAGCCCACCTCCGGTGAAGAAGAAGAGGACCAGGAAGACGAAGGTCACGACGTGACATGCCGGCTGCTTCCCAAAGGCAGCAGCAGGGTAGGACGGAGACGCCAATACAGTCCGTCCGAATCCCTGTTATTCGTGGGCTGACCGACTATCCAGAACATGCAGAGCCGGGTGAAGCTGGGGTCTGCTTCAACGTAGACCTTTCCGAGCATCGAGGTCGCACCCGCAAGGGGGCGGCATGGCACGGCAATACGACCAACTACATCTCCAATGAGGTTGATCCGCTCATACAGCAGATCCCGGTCGGCCTGTGGCACTTCCGCTCTCGCCAAGGCGTGTTGTACGAGATACGTGCGGTATCCACGATAGACGGCAAGGGCTACCTCATTGCCCACTATGGTTTAGCCGGCGATGCGGCACACTCCTTCACGCTACCCACGGGTAATACAAAGCTCGACCACCTAGCACGATGGGCGGGCGTCGAGTTCTCCGACAAGTTCATCGTCGCAGCTCCTCCTAATGACGACGACGACCAGCGGACCCTGTATTCATACGACCCCAACGCAGGCTTCAAGGCACTCGAGGCGGTGGACAGAGGCGTTACACCCTTGCATGGGTCTGCGCTGTTCTGGGGTGTCGATGGCGACGACGAGGGCCCGTATCTCGACCAGGCACCGAAGGGGCGAATCCTAGCCACCCTCAACGGCAGACTCTTTGTCGCAGGATTCCAAGAAGAGCGTGACGCACTGCGTTACAGCAACCTGCTCGACGCCAACGGTTGGCCTGGCAATAACATCATCAGAATCAAGACACACGATGGTGCCGCCATCACCGGGCTGGGTGGTATCTCCAACTACCTCGTCATCTTCAAAGAGCGGTCGATCCACATCGCCTCCGTCAATAGCCAATACGATGCGAACACCCGACGGGTCGTAGATGGCACCGGCTGCGTAAACCACGCCACGATCCAGAACGTCGGAGACAGTCTGATGTTCCTCGGAGAAGACGGGGTCTACCTCTTCAACGGGCAGCAGATCACCTACCTCTCGCAGAAGATCGAACACCGTCTTCGGAGCTTCAAGCATTCCTTCAAGATGGCGATCTCGGGCTACTACCGGAAGCGAGCTCAATACTGGATTGCATTCCCAAGCGGGCAGTACCACCAAGGTCGTGTATGCGACATCGTCTTTGTGTACGACCTTCGTCGGAAGGAATGGTCCGAGTACCGCTTCGGGACTGATACCAGCATCGAAGAGCCGGCAATCGATGGGGTGGCGCAGATTGGGTTCGGAGCCTTCTCGAGCGTTCTCGTAGAGAGCGGGTCAGAGCACTTCGTCGCAGGCGTTCTCAACGGACCCGAAGTCGAGATGGGGCAAGGCCTAGAAAAGGACCAACAACCTTTCTATCTGAATGCCAACTACTGCCGCTATATGCGCCTCGATGCCCAAGAGAACGACGACATCATTGATCCGGTCGATGGGCTCATCGAGACACCAGTCGAGAGTGCTTGGGAGAGCGCACCGCTGGTGCTGGGTGAGCATATCTGTCGGCGCTTCGATAGCTTGCGCCCCGTCTTCGCCGGCAACCATAACGACACCATGAGGATTTGGTGGCGAATGGACGCAGAGAGTCGAGACGACGCTGTTCGCTACGACCAGCAGATAGATGTCGAAGGTGGTGGCGAGTACCAACCCAAGTCGGCCTCGAGGTTCGACGGCGTCGATTGGTTTGACGCCTCCCTGTGGTCTGACATCGACCCCTATTCGGACAAGCTCCGTCTCCACGGAGCCCAAGGTCGGACCATCCGCATAGGCATCGAGACCAAGCACAAGCACGGATTCGACGTCAGAAGCCTACTGCTCGACACCAGACCGCTGTCGAGATGGTAAGGACAGCACGCGATGTGCCCTCATATGGGATGATGCCCGCTGGGCAGAACCTAGAAATGCAGCGGTTCTTCGATCACATCGTCCAGCAACTTCAAGGCCCAGTCCACATCGGGACCGGCTCGAAGAAGACCGAGTATCGAATCATCGTCAACGACTCCAGCTCGGTCGAACTGCAACGCTGGAAAGACAGCAAGTGGGCAACCATCTTCAGCGTCGATGCCAACAACGATATGCTGGGAGTGGCTCCGGTTCTGACATCGCCTGACGGTACGAATTGGCGTATCACTGTGGCAGATGACGGACATCTGGTGACCGAGTCGTTATGAGTAGACTCTTCATTCCAGAGCTATTTGGTGCCGAAGTTATCTCGGCAGAGAAGCTACAGGACAACTTCGCCGCATGCGAAGCGGCTTTGAATAGCCTCAACACAGAGAACTTCGATGATGGCGCTATCACCAACGAGTGCCTCATAGCGCACACCATACCGTCGATGGTGACATTCGAGCCGAGTCAGGGGTTGGATATCTCGTGGGCCGATCTGAATCGGCTCGGATGGGTCACCTATGGTGATTGGGAACTCCACAAGATCGCTGTCTGGTGCAGTGCCAATACCAGCAGTGCCACCATTCAGCTTGTGACCACAGAACCAACCTACGGTGCAGTAGCGGCAGACTTGACCAAGATAGGCCCCATCATTACGCCCTCGAGCGATAAGGTGCTGTATTCGCCTATCTACGGTGTGACGCTAAAAAAGGGACAAGCGCTTTGGTATCAGCACTTGTTGAGCGATGGGACTACCGGCGTAGCCGATGACGCTACACAAGGCCCCATTGCGGAGCTCCGTATCAGCTTGTACTTCCATATGCCGCTAAGGAGGTCGTGATGTCTCGGGTCATCCTGCCTCGTGGTTTTGAACCAGGCGATGTCATCAATCCCGATTACGTCAATGACAACTTCGAGGCCTTGGCTGAAGCGGCGAATGGTCTGGGACCGAGCAATATCCAAGCTCGGTCTATCCCTCAATCAGCGCTCGAGTCTCAGATGGCATTGGGGCAGATCGTCGTCCCGCTTGGACACGAGTACGTCGATTTAGCCATCGACAACGGTGCGGCTGGAGATGGTGCTGAAAACATGGTGGTCTTGTCCCCACCGGGGGACTATTGGGCATTCGCTGGGAAGTTCCCCATCGACATCACCATCGTCAATGTTAGCTGGTGCTTCCGTGAGTACAGCGGAGGAGTACACGGATATATTCTGGTCAATGACCAACCTCATGTAGAGCAGGATGCTGCATTATTCAGCACATTCATTCCGTCGCCAGCCATCCCTATCCATAACTGGACAATCGATAGTCCGCGCTGGGTTGACCGACGAGCCACCAATCTCGGCTGGAGCACAGATAGAGATATCTGGGTAGCGGTCAACTTTCTGACTGCGGTCGATGTGGCCCTTACGAACCATCTCTACGAAAGCATGAGCATCACGCTGACCTACCAGTACGAGTTGTTCTCATGAGCCGGTATCAACCCAGGAATATATTCAGAGGTGGGCAGCCAATCTCGGCAGAAGGGCTCAACGAGAACTTTGCAGAGCTCGAGTATGCCATCAACGATGCCGGTGGAGGTCGTCCTGGGAACGGTGTGACCAGGGAGAACATCTCTCGTCGGTCGATCCCACCGACCGCGTTGGAGAACCCGTACATAGTCCATGCATGGGGAGCTGGCCTGCGTACAGATACCTTTACCGTCGGCGCCACCAACTATTACGGCATCGATGATGCGAAGACGTTCCACATAGCGACACCAGATCACGACGTAAGGCTCATCAGGATTGCGGGTTGGCTCGGGGCGGGTGCCGATGTCCCCGATATAGCCGATGTGCAGTTGTTCATTGATGATGAGGACACAGGCTTTGGACTAACGCTGGATGTAAACGAACCCACTCACGTTGATCTATCCATCGAAGTCACCAGCGGCTCGAAGATCGAAGCGAAGTTCGTGAACACGCATAATGGAAAGTTCTACTCTGGTGGGATCTGGCTATACGCTAGAAGTTTGCCGTGGATTTAGGAGCGACCGATGGCTAACGACGTCAAATATCCCACCGTAGCGGACCCTAGTAATCCATATGGATTTGGCGAGCCGGGGTACATTAGAACGTACAACCCGGAGGCTGCCCAAGCTGAATTGGAAGCTCGTCGTAATGCCATCTTGCATGGGATTGCAGAGAAGAGGCAATCCGAATGGCAGCAAACGCTTGGTCCTGGTGGCTATGAGAAGTTCGCTGCGCCCATCCAACAAGTGGCACAGCAGCGTGTGAGTGTGCCCATGCAGACCGCAGCCGCTTATTCGCAATCTGCCGGCATTGGTGGTCCTGCTGGTCCGGCGTTCCCAGGGATGGCAGATCTTCCTGCTCTGCAGTCCCAAATACAAGGGTTCACGAACTACATGAATATGTTGACCGGACCAATGGCGCAGCAGTTGCTCTTCTTGGATGAGGAGGCGTTACAGGACTGGTACAACAAGATTGGCAGAGAGCAGTTGACCGACGTCGAATTGTCTCTCAGAAGGGGACCGCAATGAGCAATGGTCAAGACGCTTACGGTCAACGGGCCGGACGTGGGGAAACACAAGAGAGGTATTCCATTGCCGGTGACCCAGAAGGGGAAGCAGCAGCTCCTTGGTACGAGCGGGCAGCCATGGGTGTTGGGGAATGGGTTAGCGAGAACGTCCTTGGTGTCGATGTCGGCCCACGCACCCAAGAGGAGTATTTCGCCGCTACTTCAGGTGCTCCAGGTTTTGAGCCTTACCGAGTGGAGATGGCGAAAGATTATTATGATGCCGCAGAACGTCTTCTTGGCCGCATTCCAACCGCTGAAGATCTGGTCACTCTCGAGCGGATGGGCATTGCTGGCCAGATGTCGCAGGCACACCAGAATCTAGTATCCAACGCTGCACAGCGAGGCCTCATCCATTCCGGCATTCTTCGAGCTCAACAGCAGAAGCTCACCGGACAGGGGATAGGACAACTACAAGCAGCGACTGCTAAAGCGCAGGCATTCCCAGAGCAAGCCAGAGCAAAGATTCTCTCAGCGATGGCGAGTGGGAAACCTCTGCCAGAGGTCGTCTACGAGGTGCAGCCATCGGGCATTCTGCCTACGCTGTTTGGTCTTGGAGGGGGGGCCGTTGGTGGCTACGCTGGAGGTCCAGGTGGCGCCCAAGCAGGCTATGGTCTCGGTCGAGGTGCTGGCACCTTGGTCGAGGGTGGGCCAACGTATGAAAGCGCTGGCAGGCCAACCAGTCGTTTCAGATAGGAGATAGTCATGGCTCGCCCCATGGTCGTAATGCAGACTCGAGATCCTCACGCGTATATCTATCGTGCGTTCGACATGATGATTCGTGGTGCGCTCCAAGGTTGGCAATCGTTTGATGAAAGTCAGCGGCGTCAAGCCAGCGCTGGTTTGCAGGCGACGAAGATGGCTATGGATGCGGAAAAATCGGGCGGCACGTCCGGTTTGCAACGCTTGTATGGCGATCCTGGTTTTCAAGCATTCCTTGATCGCAACAAGATCCCAAGATTTCCAGATGACCTGTCCGTGGCTGTCAAGCAGATTGCGGCGACGGAAGGTGCCAAGGAGCAACAGGCCGGCATGGCGCCACAGGGG
>CEPX01009212.1_pt1 | contig 18182 bp, 20 predicted proteins | sample 361361 | NCBI WGS metagenome assembly CEPX01 (sample SAMEA2619974, study PRJEB7988) | marine metagenome | biome: marine biome (ENVO:00000447); feature: mesopelagic zone (ENVO:00000213) & marine oxygen minimum zone (ENVO:01000065); material: "saline water (ENVO:00002010), including plankton...
ACTTTCCCAGATATTCCTGATAGGCTGGAGCCTAGATGGAACACTCAAACCCTCGCAAGAGTCAGAGCAAGACCAGGAGCAGGAGCAAGAGCGTGAATAGATCAGAGTTCCTAGACAAGGCCGACGAGCTTATCAACGGGCAGCGAGCCCTGGACTACGGCGATGCCTTGGAGAACCACCAGAAAATAGCCAACTTCTGGAGCAACTACCTGTCCATGCGACACGTTAATCACCTAGAGCCTAGGGATGTGGTTGTTATGATGATGCTCATAAAGATAGCCCGTCTTACCCACAACTCTACTGAAGATTCGTGGATAGACCTGTGCGGCTACGCAGCGCTGGGCGGAGAGTTTTTGCACAGAGATGAAGAGAGCGCCGATGGGTGAGTATCTCAAAACCCACCAACCGTGCGACGACTGCGGGTCTAGCGACGCCCTGTCCATGTTTAAGGACGGCCATACCTATTGCCATAGCTGCGATAAGTATACCAGTACCGTCGCTGACGCCGCCCCCGCCCGCCCCCCTCAGCGCCCTCAGCGCCCTCAGCGCTCCAGAGAGAAGGTACCAGGCGCTAACACCAAGTGGGCAGAGCGCAACATTAGCTCCGCTGTGCTCGACTTCTACGACGTGGAGATCGGGGCGGATGCCGTGTGCTTCCCTTACTACGACGACACCGGGCAGCGTCTGGCTAAGAAGGTGATGCGCCCCGGTAAGAACTTTACCACAGAGGGTAGCTTCACCCCCTGCCTGATGTTTGGTCTACACACTTTGAACAAGGCTGTCTCAGAGCGTAGCAACAGCGTGATAGTTACAGAGGGCGAGGCCGATGCGCTGGCAGCGTTCCAGATGGCTAACAATATAATCCCTTCCGCTAAGAAGTTGAAGAGCCACTCCAGAACCAAGTACGTACCAGCGCTCAGTATCAAGACAGGAGCAGCGGGAGCGGTTCGAGACTTTAAGAATCACCTAGAGAGGCTGGAAAAGTTTGACCGTGTGTTTATTTGCTTTGACAACGACGAGCCCGGTAGGCAGAGTTCGGAGAAGTGCGCCAAGCTTCTGAGCCCCGGTAAAGCTTACATCGTAGAGCTAGAGCATAAAGATGCTTGCGAGTATACTAAGAAATCTCTACAGACCGCCTTCCAGGGACACTTGAAATCTTCGCGCCCCTATACCCCCAACGGTATACATAACGGGCGAGACAACTTTGACAACCTGTGGGCTGAGCAGGAGATCACCAGCATCCCCTTCCCGTTCCCAGACTTGCAGGAAAAGACGCTGGGCAACAGAGCAAGGGAGATCGTGACCTACGCCGCTGGCACCGGGGTTGGCAAGAGCAGCATACTCAGAGAGTTGCAGCACTACTACCTCACCAAGACCGACTACACCATAGGCATCATAGCCTTGGAAGAGAGCGTAGACCGTACAAGGCGGGGCATACTGGCTGTCGAGGCGAACGACCGTCTGCACCTGAACGAGGTGTTTAAGGACTACTCCAGAGAGAAGATCAAGGAGTTGTTCGACAAAACCTTGGGAACCGGGCGCGTCTTCCTCTACGACCACTTTGGCAGTATGGAAGTGGAAGACTTGCTCAACCGTGTTCGCTACATGGTTCTAGGACTGGACTGTAAGCTTATCTTCATAGACCATTTGTCGGTAATCGTCAGCGGTCTGGACATCATGGACGAGCGGAAAGCTATCGACCGGACCATGACCATGCTGCGTAAGTTGACAGAGGAAACTGGCTGTGTTATACATCTGGTGACGCACCTGAGACGGTTAAATTCTGACCGTTCGCACGAGGAAGGCATGGAGATTAACCTAGGGCATCTCAGAGGAAGTCACGGAATTGCTCAAATAAGCGACACCGTTATCGCGTTGGAGAGAAACACGCAGTCGGACGATCCTATTATCGCCAACACTACCACGCTGCGAGTTCTGAAGTGTCGCTACACCGGAGACGTTGGCATGGCCGGTAAGTTGTACTACGACAAGCAGACAGGTCGTATGGAACCTGTTCACGAGGAGTTTTAAAAGTGACTAAACCTTTTTCAGCGCTGCGCAGGACGAGGCGCAGGTCTAGACTCAAGCCTTTAAACCACCGCAAGAAGCTTGGCCCTGGGAGTTGCCATCGAAATAATAAAAGGAAGCGAGGTCAAGGCAGATGAAGTTACCGGAACGCATGTCTAGGAGCGAGACCATAGAAAGTTTGAAGCGCAAGCGCGACAGTCTGCGCGACGACTACAATGGTATACTGGCGGGAGTTATCAAGGGAGATGAAAGCCGGGTGGGCGAACAAGTGCGCCAACTCAGCGAGCACATCGAAAAGCTACAATCGGGAGCGTTGTAGACATGGCTAAGTTTAGACGTTGGGTTTACGTTAGCGGAGAGTTGTCCAACATGGGCGACGGGCTGCGCTTGGTTGACGCAGACATCGGCTGGAAGTGGGCGTACGTTAAAGCTACGCACGGCGAGGGCCATCGGCGTAGGATTCGACGTGCGAAGTGGAACGACATCGTGCGACGCACAGACAAGCGTGGTGTGTGGTCTAAAGAATTTACCAAGTACTCTGAACCTGTGAGGATAGATGGAAAGTAAAGTTTGCATCATCGACATCGAAACAGACGGGCTCGATCCAACAGTGATACACTGCGCTGCTGCTAAGTCTGATGATAGAGGTCTGCGAGAGTTCTTGTCTCGCGACGAGTTCGGTGAGTACCTCGAAAAGTTTGAAACCGTAGTAGCTCACAACGGTTGCTCGTACGATTTCCCGGTGTTGAAAAAGTTGTGGGGAATCTCAATTCCCTTTTATAAACAAGTGGATACACTGGTGTTGTCTCGCCTGTCTAAGCCCGATAGAGAAAAAGGGCATAGCCTGAAAGCGTGGGGGAACAAACTAGGTTTCCGCAAGATGCAGTTCGACGGTCCTTGGGACGTGTGTTCCTCTAAGATGATAACGTATTGCAAGCAGGATGTTTTAGTTTGCGACTTGGTGTACCACACGCTTCTGCAAGAGATGGAAAAGTTTTCCCCTGCTTCTATGCGCGACGAGCATCGTATGCAACTACTGGCTAACCATGTGCAGAGCAACGGCTTTGCGTTTGACGTTGCTAAGGCACACAAGTTTTATTCCAAGCTGATTAAGGAGCAAGAGGAAATCAAATTGCAAATGCAAGATGTATTTCCCCCGCAAGTTGTGCAACTGAAAACAAAAACCAAAGAGAAGTTGTTCAACCCTGCTAGTAGAAAACAAATCGGCGAACGTCTGCAAGCTAAGGGTTGGGTTCCCAAGGTGTTCACCCCTACGGGTCAGCCACAGGTGGATGAATCTATACTGGAAGGTGTAGACATACCAGAAGCGCAAGTGTTGGCCAGATACTTTATGCTTCAGAAGCGAACCGGGATGCTAAGCTCTTGGATCGAGGCGTGCGACGAGGACCACAGAGTGCGGTGTACGTACCACACGCTAGGGGCGATCACAAATCGTATGTCTTGCAGCAGTCCTAATTTGCAGCAAGTACCCTCGATGCGGAAGCCGTACGGCCTGGAGTGTAGAGAACTATGGCGCTGCGAGCCCGGTAACAAGCTGATAGACACCGACGCTAACTCGCTGGAGCTACGAGTGTTGGCCCACTATATGAACGACGAGGGATTTACCAAAGAGCTTCTGGAGGGGGATATCCACACCGAGAACCAGCGACGTGCTGGCCTGCCTACCAGAGATTCGGCCAAGACGTTTATCTTTGCGCTGCTGTACGGGGCCGGTGATGCTAAGCTGGGTACAGTGGTGGGTGGTACGTCCAGGGACGGGAGAGGACTTAGGGAAAAATTCTTAGGCTCTCTCCCGGCCTTTAGGAGGCTCAGGGAGGCCGTTACAGAGAAGGGCGGTAGGGGAGGCACCCTGAAAGGCTTAGACGGGCGTACGCTTCACGTAAGATACCCTCACGCCAGTTTAAATACCCTTATACAGGGCTCCTCTGCAATCCTGATGAAAAAGTGGTTTATGCATACGGCCAGGAGCCTGAAGACGCGCAAAACAGGGGCAAAGGTAGTGGCTATGATCCACGACGAAATAGTTATCGAAAGCCCTGAGAAAAGCGTTGACACGGTACGTGACTGTGCTAAACTATCTATAGTTCAGGTGAACAATGAATATGGTTTACGTTGTCAGCTTGAGTGTGACGTTGATATTGGAAATAATTGGAGCGAGGTTCACTAATGGCAGCTAGAGCCGCTACTTCCTACTTGGAAGGTGATTTGTACTACACGTACATCTTTGATTTCAAAGATAAATTCGACCGCTGGAGCATGGCTATGACCCTGGCCGGCGAGCAGGTAGGCCATGCTAAAAAGATCGGCCTGAAGATCAAGCAGGACAAGGACAAGTTCGACGGCTTGCCTTATGTGCAGCTAAAGTCGAACTACCAGCCCAAGGTCTTTGACTCTGACGGCTCTGACTACGAAGGGCCGAAAATGCTGGCCAGGGGTACTCAGGGGATAGCAAAGCTGACCAGCCGTCCGTACGACAACAAGTTTGGCAAGGGTGTCACCACCTTTCTAAGCGCTGTAAAGCTTACCAACGTTGTTGAGTACGTGTCAGAGGGTGCTTCTCTCGATTCAGAGGATTCTGACGAGGCATTTTAGTGCCTTACGGACACTGGGACGTCGACCTGGTAGGAAAGTTCGAGCCCGACGATCACTTGGGCTTTGTCTACCAGATCACCCACAGCGACACCGGAAAGAGTTACATCGGCTGCAAGCACCTTTGGAGGTTTAGCAAGGGTAAGCGGGTCAGAGCTAGCGAGTGGCGCACTTATTGTAGTAGTTCTAAGTACTTGTTGCAAGATATTGAGACTCTTGGTAAGGATAAGTTTAAGTTCGAGATTCTAATGCTTTGCGACAATAGGCGTAACCTGTACTATAACGAGATGAAGCTACAGGTGGAGCTAGGAGTTCTGGAGAACGACAACTACTACAACGCCAACATAGGTGGTATACGTTTTTTCCGCCCGGTTAAAAGCTACTACACTGACAAGCTTAGAGGTTACTTCAAGGGGATACGCAACCCTGCTTACAAAGGTCCGTTCCATGTAACCTTTACCAAGGGTCATACTGTTAGGGTGGTCGATGTTACGATGAAAGATTGGTGTGATTCGTGCGGCCTGAGTCAGCAGAGAATTTCTGATCTACGCACAGGCAAGCGGGATACTTACAAAGGTATAGCGAAGGTGGAATATGAAAGCGAACGATAAGCAAATAGACACTCTGGTTGAAGACATTTATTCCCTGCTGGATAACGGGACTAAAAACCCAGACCGTGGATCGCTCTACGGGATGGCTGCTGCTATGATGGAAGCTGTTCGTAGGCAACTGTGGTCGCCCACGTCTGAGCGTAAGCCTACGCTTCGTATGTCTAACATAGGAAAGCCTTGCACCCGTTCCTTGTGGTACGACATGAACGGCGACGAGCAGGCCGAAAACTTCTCTCCCCAGACTAGGTTAAAGTTCCTGATGGGAGACTTGGTGGAAGCTTTGATACTGTTCCTCGCCAAGGAAGCTGGTCACGATGTGACAGACCAGCAGAAGGAAGTTCAGATCGACGGTATCAAAGGACACTTGGACGCCGTGATCGACGGCCAGTTGGTGGATGTCAAGTCTACCAGTTCCTACGGCATGAGAAAATTTAAAGACGGCACTCTGCCCAGCGACGATCCGTTCGGGTACATAGATCAGATGAGCGGCTACGGTAACGCCTTGGGCAAAGACAGCGGCACGTTCCTAGCCTTTGACAAAAGTTCTGGCGAGCTTACAACTTATACGCAAACAGAACTGTCGGACACTACTCAGCGTGTCGGCCTTGTAAAACAAGCGATGGAGAGAGTTGATCCGCCCGACAGGTCGTTTGAACCAGTTCTTGACAAGTCTGCCCGTAGGAAAAAGCTGGGGGTAAACTGCTCCTACTGCTCGCACAAGACTACTTGCTGGGCAGATGTGGGGCTAGACCTGAAGTTCAGGAGCGGTAGACCAGTGTTCTTCCTCGCCAAGAGTAAGAGTGAGAGTCAGAATAATGCAGAGACTTTCTGAAGATATACTTTCTGACTTAGCTTCTGCTTATACCTCTGAGCAAGTGCTTGACATTCTGGGTATAAACACCTTGGAACTACTCTGCATACTCATCGAACCCGTTGAGGAAAATATTCACAAATTTGAATTGAGGCCGCTAGATAGCCATGAGTTTTAAATCTAACGAAAATCCTATGTTCCGCTCTAAGTTTGGGGAGGATATATACAAGCACAAGTATGCTCACCAAGGTTGTGGCACCTGGGCAGACTTGTCCCGCACCGTGGTAAAGGATGTCTGCGGGGAAGAGCTTCTTACCAAGGACGAGCAGGACCAGCTTACGCAGTACATCACTGATCTCAAGTTCATTCCCGGCGGTAGGTATCTTTACTACGCCGGTAGAACTAATAAGTTTTTCAACAACTGCTACTTGCTGCGAGCAGAAGAGGACACTAGAGAGGACTGGGCCAATCTATCATGGAAGACAGAGAGTTGCCTGATGACGGGCGGTGGGATCGGGGTGGACTACTCAGTTTACCGACACTCTGGTTCAGGTCTGAAGTCCACAGGTGGTATAGCGAGTGGGCCTGTGCCAAAGATGCAGATGATTAACGAGATAGGTCGTAGGGTGATGCAGGGCGGTAGCCGACGCAGCGCTATCTACGCCAGCCTCAACTGGCAGCACAACGACGCTGACGCTCTGCTAGAGTCTAAGAACTGGTACGACATGCCGGTGGGTAGCACAGGTGTTAGCATCGGGCAGGTGAAGGAGCAGGACTTTAACTTCCCCGCCCCCTTGGACATGACCAACATCAGCCTCAACTACGACACCGATTGGATTACGCAGTACTGGGAGAGCGGGGATGTCGGCGGTACTTTTCGCAAGAACGTTAAGCAAGCTCTCTCCACAGCAGAGCCCGGCTTTAGCTTTAACTTTTTCGACAAGGAAGACGAGACGCTTCGCAACGCGTGTACCGAGGTTACCAGTGCAGACGATTCAGACGTGTGCAACCTGGGCTCGATCAATCTGGGGCGAATAGAAACTATTGCTGAGTTGTCGGACGTGTGCGAACTGGCAACCAAGTTCTTGCTCTGCGGCACTCTGAAGGCTAAGCTGCCTTACGCTAAGATAACCTCTGTACGGGAGAAGAACCGTAGGTTAGGCTTAGGCTTGATGGGGGTACACGAATGGCTTATCAAACGAGGATATAAATATGAGGTTGTTCCAGAGCTTCACCAATGGCTCTCTATTTATAGAGGGGTTAGTGACAGTACTAGTCGTTCTTTTTCTTCTCATCTTTGTATTTCTCGGCCTGTGGCTGTCAGGGCGATTGCACCCACGGGCTCAATCGGTATTCTTGCTGGCACTAGCACTGGGGTTGAACCTATATTTGCTGTATCCTATCGTCGGCGGTATCTTAAAGGTCAGAACCGCTGGCACTACCAGTATGTGGTAGACAGCGCAGCGCAGGAGATCATAGATTTGTACGGGACCAACCCCGACAAGATTGAGTCGGCCATAGACTTGTCCGAGAACTACGAGCGACGTATAGCCTTCCAAGCCGATGTGCAGGACTACGTGGATATGGCTATTTCGTCCACCATTAACCTACCAGCGTGGGGGTCTAAGCTGAACAATGAGGACACTGTGGACAAGTTTGCTAATACTCTCGCCTCTTACGCTCACCGCTTGCGAGGCTTTACCGTATATCCTAATGGCTGTAGGGGGGGTCAGCCTCTGACCGTTGTTCCTTACGCAGAAGCTGTGGAAAAACTAGGGGAAGAGTTCGAGGAAGGCGTGGAAGTTCACGACATATGCAACATTACAGGACACGGAGGGGTGTGTAATGCCTAAAGAGTGTGCTCACAAGAGGAACAATGTTCTCTTGCGAGAAAATGTCAAGGAGTTGCAAGCTCAGCTACAGCAGTCTTTTAAAAAGATCGTAGAGCTAAACCATATTATAGATCGTTTAAAGATACAGATTAGTAGCAGCTACTCTGCCCCCGAAGACAGTTAGAGAAGAATTAAAATAGATTTACTTCACAGGTAAATTGTGGTATAATAGGCTTACTTACGGAAAGTGCCAAGCCAGGGCTTTCCAAATATCTTGCCTCAAGGGAGAAAAGTTATGACGACGTTACTATCCAGAACTATGTTCAGAAATCAAGACCTGGACAATTTCTTCAAATATGCCGTAGGCTTTGACACCATCTTAGGTAGCATGAGCGCTGTCTTGGATAGTTCAAGCGCGAACTCCAACTACCCGCCCCATAACTTGGTCGAAGTTGATCGGGACACGTACCTGATTTCTATGGCTGTTGCGGGCTACTCCAAGGACGATCTGTCCGTAGAGTGGAAGGACCGTAGCCTGAGCGTTACAGGCCACGTAGAATCACCTGATAAGCAGGTTGGTGTTATCCATAACGGGATCGCCAAGCGGAAGTTTACCAAGATGTTTGCCCTAGGTGAATATATCAAGGTAGAGCGGGTTTCGCTGAAGGACGGGATGCTCTCTATCACCTTGAACAGGGTTGTTCCAGAGGCGGAGCGGTTGAAGCTTATGGATATCCACTCAGACTAAACTGTATGTAGGTATCGTTGGTATTAGGCCCGTTGTAGGGGCCGGTAGCAGCGGCTACTCTGCCCCTGAAGAGAGCTAGAGAAATAGCTTTACGAAAGTAAAGTTGAAGCTTCGTACGTGGGTAGCAGACCCATTTGACCCATGCTGGCCAATTGCTGCGAGGGTGATACGGAGCCGGTTACTGCTGAGCCTAAGCCGCCCCTAGACGCTCCGGTTTTTGCGTAGCTTACAGGGCCAGACGGTCCTCCTCCTTGAGGAGCGCCTGTTATACCCGCTACAGCGTTTGCCACACCTTGCGCTGCTTTCCCGAAGGTTCCTCCTTTTGCAGCAGCTTGGGCAACGGTCCCGAATAGGCTCATCACTGCTCCTGGTACTCCACCTGTCAGTGCAGAAAAAGCTATTGGGCCTAGTACGGCCAGCGCCTCTGAAAACGTCATTGACGGCGCAGCTACTGTATATGGGGAGTAGCCCATGCTAGGTGCTGCAAACGGGTTTGATGTGTTCAGAGGAGAATTGGGAGCAAAATTCTGCGCAAGGTACACTTCTGAATGAGTAGGAGCACCTTCCCAATTCCCGATTGCTGTGTCGCCGTCCAGAGATGTTGGAGGTGCTAGTGGTGGTACTGCTATAGGCGTTGGAGGAGATGTAGGTGGTGGTGGTGGTGAAAAGATGACAGGTGGTGCACTAGGGCCGGGACCACCACTGCCACCGCCGCCCCCAGGACCACCTGGCCCTGAAAATCCTACGCCACTAATGCCCCCACCCGGTCCAAGTGCAGCAGTAAAACCCATGCCGCTCTGATACTCAGGCAATCCCGTCATAGGATTGGTAGTGCCAGCACCGCCCAACAGTCTGAGCAGGTCAGCCTCCGCCGCACTGATGTGAGCTACCTGACCGCCCCACCGTGCGTTGTCTTCTCTCCTGCCCTGATTGGCCAATAGTCCGTAATTCATCACTTCTGTTCCCCACCGCTCGCTAGCCTGAAACGGTTTAAATATAAAGCGTACACGGCTAGGTTTTTGTCGTCTGTTCCACCCTTGTCTTTATACATATCATTTTAAAAACTTTGGCTAAATTCGGTGTAAATGTAGTAGCTGTTTGGAGGGTTGTATGTCACTGTGGGTACTGTTGTGCGTATGCTGCAAGCTGCTAGCAAACTTGCTGCTACGAAGCAGGCGACAACACGCATTTACTCACCTCTCGCACAGTTCCTCGTATACAGCGTTGTACTCGTCGGCCCAGCGCAATGTCTCTTCGCTCATACGCACTGAGAAGTGGTCGTCCACCTCGTCCTCGTAGTAGAACGCTCCTGGCAGAGATACGCAAGGCACGTACTTAACCGTGGTTCTTGTCGGTAGAGCGGCGGTACTTAGAGCGCAGCCGCTCACTATTAAGATTAGCGCGAGCGGCGCGAGCACGTTCAATCTGGTTATACGCATCTACCAAACCTTTGTTCACTGCTGCCGATTCGCCAGCCTTTATCAGTTGTCGGCGCATGGCCCACTCTGACAAGTGACTGACCAACCGGAGCAGTATTTTTATTAAACCTAGAATGTGCACTTGAGCTAGGCGTCTAGGTTTTTGTTTTTGCCGATGTTGCCAGCTATGATGTTTAGAACCCACAGTACTTTGCCTATTACAGCATCGTCTTTACGGGTTGGGGTTATGGCGGTAATCGCTGTGGCCGCTGTGACCACGGTTGTTAGTGCCGTGATCCAGGCCGGGATGTCGCCAAACCATGTAATCATGTGTGCAAACATTCCTATACTTTCCGTTTCCATATTATATCTTCTCTTTCGTTATCAGTCAATAGATTGGATTATAACTGCGATAAATCCAGCAGTCATAGTCCCTATCACCATCCACGCCAGCCGCTCCCATCTCATAGAGTGTGCGCGTAGCCTCTCTCTTATAATTTTAAGTTCTTTGTGAGCATCTCCCCATCTGCGACCACACTCTTTCTCGTGCCGTGCTATCTCCTGCAAGGCGGCTAGAGCGGTTTCCATCGCGTTGTCTTTAGGCGGGTAAGTGTCGGGCATCATTACTTTTTCGCGTATTTCTTTCCCAAAATTTTAACTAAATATTTTTTGGTTTCGTCCGGTAGTTCTTGAAACTTTGAACCCTTTGCTCTCCATTCTTTAAAATTACCTGGACCCCAGTTGTATGCTATGAGAGCGTTTCGGTCTGAGCCGAAAGACTTTTTTAAAGCGTTGAAGTATGCAGTTCCAAACTTTACATTTTTTTCTGCATCGTATAGTTCTAGCAAGGTTAAAGTTTTCCCGTACAAGCCGTGTGCGTAAGTTTTGTTACCTTGCTCGTCTACTCCGCCCAAGGCTGTTATAGGGGTTATCTGCATCAATCCTCGTGCTTGTGAGTCCTTGTTAAATGCCCTTCGATTACCGGAACTCTCCGCCTGTATAATCTTTTTTATAATAGGGTTGTCTTTGAATATACCCTGTATTACAGTATTATTTTGCCAATCTGGTTCTGGTGTATCGCTTAGTAAACCAGATTTGTACAACGGTTCTGTTACTAAAGACTTATCTGAAAGAAGACCTGCCATACCAACTACTGCCTTCCAACGCCTTGGAGCGTTTTTAATAAGTTGCTATCATCAGCTTCGCGCTCGCGTTGTCGCTCGCCCGGTCGGTCCTTAGAACTCTTAGTCTTAGGGGTATAGCCTATAGCTGTATCTATATAGTCTCTGTAGTTAGGAATAGGGGGTCTACCCTCTGAAATTAGCCTTTCGTTAGCCTCGTCGTTCCACTTTTCTATCTTCTTCCTAATCGGTGTGCCTGGTTGCAAGGCTGCTATTACATCGTACGGCCCCTCAAACCTCACGTCTCTTTCATATTTCTTCCCGCCTTTTACTGAAACTTCTTCACCACTGTCTAGCCAACTCTGGACTCCTCTCATCGACTCCTTGTCTCCTCGTAACTTAGCGTCTACCCACTGTAGGAGATATATTACCTCGTGATCTTCAGGGTGCTGGCGAAGTATCTTACCTTCCCTGTCTCTTTTCACTTTAAACCCTAAATCGGGGATTATGTCCATACCTAAAGGTCTGGATGGATCAATATCACTAACCAGAGGGTTCGTTCCTAGTTCTTCCAATACGTTGCCTCTGTGGTATCGGTGACCTGCTTCGTGCTTGGCGGTGCCTATCATATGTTGTCGATAGATTTCTCTTCTCTCCTCGTCAGAAGGAACTCTTTCGCTGAAATCTCGTTCTGTACCGATTGCGCCAAATCCAAGGTTCCCGCCCGGGTGTAAATACGGGTATTTGGAAGTAGGGTAAGCGTATAGTGTCCGGTACCCTTCTGGACCCGTCCAGTAGTCTCCTCTACGATCATGGTACGATTCAGGGGGAGGAGGAGCAATGTTTAGTTCAATCTGCTGTCGGCGGCTGTACGGGTAGTAAGCTCCATATTGGCTCGTGGCAGTGACAGCGTGCTCGTCTACCGGACCTGTGGAGCCGTGCCGCTGCATGGGGAATATGTATTCAGAAGACAACGCTTGTCCAAAGGTGCTTTCGTGCGGGAACTGTTGCAGCATTTCCTCTGCTAGTAGACTAGGTGTATACGCAGGGCTACCGGGAGGTGGTATTCCTAGTTGTGCATACCTTGGCAAGTCTTCAGGGCTTACGCCAAACTGGGGCTGAGGTTCTGGTAGTAGACCTTGCGCCATCTTACGGCATCCCTGACATTAGTAATCCGGCCGTCTCCGCTCTCCTCGTAGCTAATTCCTGCTGTTCTTGCGCTAATCCCTGGCGATAAGCTCTGAGCGCAGCCTCTACATCTACTCCCGGCTGGTCAGCTAGTTCTGCCAGCACCCTCGATTCTCCGCTGCGAGCGGTGGGAATACCGAAGGATGCGGCGTATAAAGGCCATCCTGCTGCTGTAGTTGCTGTGCGCAAGGCCATGCGGGAAATGTCTCTGCCAGAGGGAAGCTGCACTGGCGGCGAAGCAGTTCTGGTAATTCTTGCTCCTGGCGCTGCTCCTGCCGCTCTTACAGGCTCTTCAGGTATAGGTCTAGGTCTGGTTGTTCTTTCTGGCTCTTCAGGTACAGGTCTGGTTGTTCCTTCTGGTCCCTCAAGTTTTTTAGGTTTAGGTGTCGGAACAGTTCCCGGCAGAGTAGAGCCAATAGGTATGAGTACCCCTCTTCCTCCGCTGCGAGTTACCCTAGATATGTTGTCAATCTTTTCCTGTTTTATTAAGTCATCTCTCAATTCTTTTTCTACCTCGTGCCATGTCTTATAGTTAGTAGGTCTATCTACTATCTCTACAGGAGCTATCTCACGCCAACCTTCTGGAGCTTTTCTAGCTCGTGCTAAGAATTTAGGTTCAGTCTCCTTCTCAACCCGTGTAACGGTCTCGTCAAGCATTTCCCCAAAGGCTGGCCCGCTTACTTTGTTCTCCCCAATATTACCCATACCAGCCTCAACGTGTGCTTTAATACTAGCCCACCTTCTCCAATCTTGGCTCCAATTTTGGGGCTTAGGTGCGTCAGGTTTCGGTGTTGGCCCCAGCTTATCTGTAATTTTCCGATAGTGCTCCATAAGACGGTTAAAGTAGTCGTCTCCTGCTTTTACTGCTTCTGGAGAATCAAGAGTATGTTGTATTCCTCCAAAACCTCCCGGTGCCTCCGTCGCCCCTGTTACAGTACTTCCTAGATATTGTATTATAAGTTTTTTAAGTTTTGCTTGGTGCCTATAAAGTCCCTCTAAATCTAAAGGAATTTCTTTAATAAGACTCTCAAGCCCTTGGAAGGGGATTCTAGGAACACCAGCAGACGCTGAACTACGCTTTAGAAACTCTCTACGAGTTAGCTCCCCCAGTCCTAACCCTAGAGCGCCGAGCAGACCTTTCTCGTCAGACATAGGTAGTAAACTAGACTGAGGCTGCTGAGACTGGGGTTCTGCTAGTAGACCGTGCGGCATTTAGATACCCCCACGGGCTATGCCAGCGCCTATGTCGAGCCCGGTCTGTCCTAAGCCCTGTACAGCGGCGGGAGCAGGGGGAGGTGCTACGGGAGGTGCTATGGGTGCTGGTGCTGGGGCGGGAGCGGGAGCGGGGTCTGGAGTTACTGCTGCTGGATCGACTTGCATATCCTGCGGCTGTTCTGGTTGTTCTCTGTTTAAAGCTAGTATTTCATCGGGTGAAGTCAGAGGAGAAGACGTTTCCATTTGATCTACCATAGCTGATACGCCGCCAGCTAAGTAACCATCTCTACCCATAGCTGCCCAATTAGCTGCCTTTTGCCCTCCTGCTAAAGAACTGTTAAACATTGAATTTAGTTTTGGACTTACTTTACCTGAAGCAGCTTCATCTACTCGTTGTATACCCCTTCTGGCGCGAGCTAGGGGTGCTTTTATCTGCTTCCACGCTGACGAGCCGGGAGCAAAACCTTTTAGAGAAAACATCAAGGCCATAGATTTACCAACACCTGAAATATTACCCTTTATCAGATTTCCTATGATAACCAAAGGTAGCGCTCCAAACATAATGCTACCAGCGTTAGGGTCTATATCTAAACCACCTTTGAGGACAAGTGCTAAGTCTTCGTAGTCTTTAAAGGCTTTTGCCCCTAACATATCTCTTACTAGACTTCTAGTACCTACGTCGTTAAGAGCATCTGTCCAAGAGTCTGACCAACCTTTAAGTGAGGTAACATCTTTGTTTCTAGCGAATACCATAAGTTTTGTCATCGTTTCCGCTTGGAACATATCTTTAATAAGTGTAGCCCCTTTAGGTTCACGTCTTTTAATACCGTTGTAAATACTAGTTACTTTTCGTAACATAGCTGGATTCTCAGCGGATTGTATAACTGTATTTAAAAGAGTGTCAAGCTCTGCTTTGTTTTGTATACCCAGTATCCTATCTCCTGCCCTAGCCGCTGCATCGCTGCTACCGCCAGATATAATATTCAAGTCCTTTTTAAAATCTTTGAGGGAACCGTCTCGAAACAATGTTTTCCAAGTAGTTGCTCCCTTTTTGCTTTTGTCAGAAAACTTTTTTAATACTTCTGCTTCCAAATCGTCAAGACTTTTAACTATACTTTTAGCCTTTGCGCGAACAGCGGCTATATCTGCCCCGGCTGATCTAGCTATAGTTCCTAGCTCTATGGCCTTTTCTCTGATGAGTATACTACCCATGTGACCTATAATTTCATCAGCAGTATATATGCCTTCTTTAACTGCTTTTAAATTATTCTCTGGGAAAGCGTTTGCCATATCGTCTAAAAAATTGGCCAGGTGCATAGACTGCTTCCCGTCTATAATACCTTTGACGAGTTGCTCTATATTACCTTTCCCAGCGTCGTCTTCAAAAACTTTGAACAGCCCTCTGTTTTTACCTCTACCGACAAATGGTCGTATGGCTTGTGCGTAGGCCGTTTGAAGCTGAGCCCAAGAACGTACTCCTACTTTCCCTTTTGGGTTGAATAATCTCTTCCCCGTAGAAGTTTTCATTTTCCCTAGTCGTTGGTGTATAAGTTCTGAAGCCTTAATGTTTTGCCTAGCAACGTCAAAATTCTTAGCACCAGCTTGCTTGTAAGAGTTTTGCCTGAGTCTCTTGTCCAGAGACAAAATATCAGCTACGGTAAAGTTTCCTTCGGGCGTGGTAATTTTAACCTCTCTCCCGGTTCTTGTCGTTCTAGTTTCTTTATGTCCTTTAACTACGCCGTCTTTCTTATAAAGCCTTCTCGCCTTTGGCCCTAGTAGTCCTAGCAGTACGTCCTGTGCTTGTTCTGAAGTTAAACCTATGTCAGACGTGGTTAGATCGTCAGACACTTTATTTATGATATTTGACATCTGTCTATTAGTGACACCTGTTGCAGCAGCGTCTACTGAATAATGTCCAAAGTCTTTTTCAAAACTAGCTATTCTAGTTTTATAGATACCCTTTAACTCCTGAGTAGCAAAGTTTCTTAACCCTCTGGCTGTACCATCGGTAAGTTCTTTAGCAGCTATATCAATCCCTTTATAGGATGCTTTACCTTTGCCCTTTAGTATATCGTCTGAAACAAAATTCTTTAGCGCTTGCCGCTCTTGTTTGCTAAACAAATTATTTATTTTGCTTGCAGATAGGTCTCCTGCTTCCTTAAATTCTTTAAAAGCTGTTAGTATCATTTTTGAAGCTAGTGCGGCTTGCGGTCTGGGGGCTCCAGCTTGTCGTGCTGCTGCACTTTCTATTGTTCCCGCTATCTTAGATAACGGTCCTAGTGAAGCTGTTTCTGGATCACCTATTATAGCTCTAATAGTAACAGGCAGTACATTCTCTGGTCCTATCTTAGTTCCTAGTCTCTCTTCTGCCTGTAATATACGGGCTATTGAATTAACTTTAGTAGTCTCAGGATTAGTTCCTATCTTTGCTCCAACTCTGCTAGCAGTACGTTTAGCCATACCCACGGCTGGTGCTATACCCAGTGCAGGTAAAGCCAATAGAGCAGTACCTCCGGTAACAATACCAGCTTCTATCCCTATTCTTGCTGCAAGTTCTGAGATTGTTTCCTTCTGATCTCCTAATCCCCACGTCTGATACGCCTCTAGTCCTGTATTGGCAAGAGCATCGCCAGTTCCAGCGGAGAGTGCTCTGCCTGAAATACCTCTGTTATACAGAGATTTAAACAGGCCGTGTACCGCACCTCTCCCCAGCATTCCAGAGCCGGGTATTGTAGGTAATGCGAGTTCTGCCGCTACGGTGGATACGCCTAGAATTATCTCTGGACCTATATCCACAAAATCTCGCCAACTCTCCATACCAGTAGCGTCTATTAGTATATTCTTAAACGGTCCTTGCGGTGGTTCCTCTCCCATAATATTTTTGTAACCTTGGGGTGTAACGTAAGGTTCGTTGCTCCAATCTGTGAAGCCCCAATTATTTGGCCCTGCCCTCTCGTTAAGAACTTTCGCCTTTTCTTCAAAGTTGGACGATAAAGCCAACCTGCCTCGCAAGCCAGTGTCCAGAACTCCTGACCGATAATCAAACTTATCGTCAAAAGTTTCAAATATACCAGACATTCGCAAAGCTGATGGATCGACTCGACCCACAGCAGAAAACGCCTCTTCACGAGTCAAGTGTTTTGGTACACGATACTCAGTGCCGTCGGATATTGTTACAATATTATATCCTAGCGTTTCGACCACGATCTTAGACTCCTCCTGCGCCTGGCCCTTCACGGAAATCCCAAGTAGCTGTCCCTTGGGCTCCTAGATTTCCTGCTAGACGCTCAAACCTCGGCCCGACCCCTCTTGATACTCTTTCAAGAGCTTCTAAATGTGTCTTTAAGAAAGGCGTTAAAGAATAGAGGGCAGCTTGAAGTTCTCTCATAGAGGCAAATGTCCCGGTTTTAGGCCATGCTGTTCTTGCCAACATTTCATCTACCTTGCTTATTTCTCTACCAAATACACCAGATTGCTGTAAGAGAATCAGCATTTGAGTTCTTAAACTATCTAGCACTTGCCTCTTATCCCTTCCTACAACATCTATTCCAAGTGCTTCTCCTATTTCTTTAATACCTCGCCAACCAGTTGCCCAAACACCAGTTAATTTTACACCAGTAGTTATCTTTACAGCCTTATTTACAACGTCTAGGGCTAGTTGTGCGTTTGCTAGTTCCACGAGTTTATCAGCTTGCCAACTCTCGCCTATTATTGGGTCAGGGTCAAAGGGCATACCAGTTGTAGGGTCTATACCTTGCTTTAAATATTCTAGCGCTGTATCTTGCTGCGCTGCTGCTGTTGCCGCCTCTCTGGCCACTTGCGCTCTGGCGAACGGCTCCACGCCCCAATCTCCGAAACGTGCTGGCTGCGCTAGGGCATCGCGAGACAGTTGGAAGAAGTTTTGCATCGGGTCGCTGAAAAAGATGTCTTTACCCTTTTCCCAAATGTCTCCTAGATTGATACGACCGCCCATAAGTGTGTTCTGCTGTATCTCTGCATCTGCTGCGGCAGCGTCTTCTCCCGTTATGAGAGACTCTACAGCCAAATTGTTATAAGGGCCAGCTATTTGGGAGTAAAAATCTTGGGTTCTGGCGGGAAATTCTGTGCGGTGCGGAAGTCTATCGGCTGCTACATTCACTGTAGGTAATACAGTGGGAGCAGTAGGAAGCATAGGAGCCCCTGGAGGTTCTACGTTAAGAGCGGATACACCACCGGGAGCAGGCTGACGTACCATAGCAGCGGATGCTGCGGGTGGGAGAACAGGTACAACTGGGGTAGCTGGGGTAGCTTGGTTAAAGTTAGGAAAGTTTATAATATCTTTTGCAGACGAGCCTGCAAAGGGATCAGGAGCGACTGAGCCAGCAGCACGATTAGTTCTAGGGTTAGTACCGCCCTGACCACTTAATAAACCTGGCATATTCTCATACAACCACTCAACCCATTCGGGAGTACTTAGGTGAGCAAACTCTTCCCCCACTGTTCCGCTGTAGGGTCTAGGCGGGATATATCCACGAGGAGGTGGTAAATCTTCCACCAATACAGGAGGGTACATTAGTGAAGTAAAGGGGTTTTGTCCTGGGGGCATTATACTCTTCCTGTT